>Ga0123354_10000083_pt1 | contig 69966 bp, 38 predicted proteins | sample TergutLab28metaG_2_FD_97872 | JGI IMG/M metagenome (GOLD analysis project Ga0123354, IMG submission 97872) | Labiotermes labralis P4 segment gut microbial communities from Petit-Saut dam, French Guiana - Lab288 P4 | ecosystem: Host-associated > Arthropoda: Insects > Digestive system > Gut ... | reverse complement strand
TAAAGTTTTGTATTTTGTATTTATTTGTAAAATCCTTGAAAAGGGGTAAACAAAACTTTAAAGGAATGGGGGGGGGGGGGGAAGCCAATAACAGCCCAACAGCAACAATGAATGCCTGGTCCTCTTTCCTGAAGTACATACTTATGGGATGAGCATAAACAAAGAATAAAAACAGCACTCCTGATGTTGATGACACAGATACTCAATTTTGTTATGAAACAGACAATGGCAAGTGTGAAGTCTGTCTAGATTATCGAATTCAAAAATTAAAAACCCAACTAACGTTTCATATTTCTTCTAAGGTAGATGTTTGCTTCATAACTCAATATTTTATCAATTGTGCAGGTTTGATACAACCAAATGAGAGCATGATTATGAATGATAATGTGATGATGTGGAAGGAAACAGTCATGATTGAATTTAATGTAAGTTTGCTATCCAATCATTTGCTTGGCATGCATGACTGTAAATATAAGCAGTCAAAGAAGCCAGCCAATAGGCCTAGATTCAACCAAGAACTTCACACATGTAAAGCAAGCCTGAAAAGACCACACCATCACTTTGTTCTTGGAAGTAAGTGTCCTGTAGGACTATTTTACTAACAACACATATGTGAATAATTCTTAAACAGAATAACTAAATGAATTAACATTAAAACTAATCTATAATAATGGACATTAAATCTACAGGCTTTTGGAGGAGCATTTTACCACCATTCACCACAACTGTCTCTTAAAATACCTCTTCATTACAAGTCTGCACTGCTGATAAACCAATTGTTGTTCATAATGTATATAAATGACCTTCCCCTGTGAACAAATTCTGTTTCATAATGATACTAGTGTCATAATTCCAAGTGGAAATTTGAAAGATTTCTGTTCAGTGTCAGATTTAGTTCTCTCACATTATGAAATGGTTTGCTCATAATAATTTAGTGCTAAATTTAGATAAATTGAATATAATGAAATTCATAACATAGAATTCATCACATTCTACATTATGTATTGGTTTTAAATAAAAGTATGTTGAAGAGACTGTGAATACAAAATTTCTTGGTTTACAAATTAATAACTACATAAATTGGAAGAACCATATTGCGGAAATGATTCGTAATTTTAGTGGAGCATGTCATGCTGTTAGGTTCATGATCCATGTCAGTAACATTAATGCTGTCAAATCAGTTTACTATGCATACTTTCATTCTTTTATAAAATATGGAATAATTTTTGGGGGCAACTCTTCCAACAGTGGAAATATTTTAACTTCACAAAAGAAAATCATCAAAATTATGGCTGGAGCACAACCCAGAACCTCTTGTAGAAGTCTGTTTAAGCATTTAAGAGATTTTTACCTGTTTCATGCCAGTATATTCTTTCATTAATGAACTTCATTATCAGTAATCAGGAAATATTTTGAAGAAATTCATCTATGCACAATATTAATGCATGGAATAAACATCTTCTTCATAGACCAAGTGCCAATCTATCTTGTTCTCAAAAAAGTACATTTCATGCTGGCATACATTTTCAAAAGTTTTCACCTAGTGACAATCCTCAAGAATGACAAGGAAAAATTTTTAACAGCCTTAAGAAAATACCTACATACACACTGCTTTTACTCTGTAGATGCATTTTTTATGTGTAAAGATGATTTATTATATTTTTATAAAATGTTTATAGTATGTTACACTAAATTTGTATATTTGTGTATTTATGACTTGTCTTTATAATAAACTAATGGAACCATGGACTGTCTGTATGTATGTATGTGTATATTTGACCAAAGGGTACAAAATATTTAGTCTGTAGAACAGTGATGTGAACTGAAGCAATATATTGTAATATGTGAAAAGACTGAAATCCAGCATACGTCACGAAGCAGAACATGATACTTAGTGTACAGCATGGATTGACACCCCTAACTCATACAAGCATAACAAATATAAACTTCACCACGTTACAAAAGAAACCTTAGGACACGCTATCACTTACAAGGTTTCATACTTATTTTTGTAGACATGGCAGCTCGAGGGGACACTGGACAGCCACCTCCGACATGAATCAATTGTAACCTTCTTAAAAGTTTGTATTTTTCCTTGTAAAATAACTGTGGGTTTTTTCTTTGCAAGTATTTCCCGCCTTTTTCATATACATTATATAATCTGATATCAGTCATACATGGTGGTTTAAGCCAAAATCAACCATGTTTTTGGGTAATGACATCAGGTGAAGGTAATCCATATCACTAACATTTTGAACATGATGTGTCCATCACCTTGCCTTGAAAATGGAGACAGTGTGAATCCTGTAAATGTTGACAATACAGCCAAATTGTACATGGTGCCTTTACCCTAAACAGGATCCTTATTACTACATGCATGTTTAGGCAGATAAAATTTCAGTTCTGTAAGGTTACAGCAAAGCATATCCAAAGTTATAAATGCCAACATGAGTCCAGTAACAGCTGACAAATGCAAAAATGAGTTTGATCAGGATCAAATGCTGGGCACAGTAGTACACAGACAGCAGGCATCTGTTAAAAATATAACTGAAAAGAACACAAGTGGAATAAGTGAGTAATTCTGAAAGAAATACAACCTAAATATCTAAGTGTGACCTCAGCAATCAGAGGTTTGGAGGACTATCATGTATATGACAAAAAAAATTTATAAGACTTAAAGAGGGTAAATAGAGTAGGTTAAAAGATGGGGAGGGAGAAAAAAATCTTCAGCAGACAATTTTAACAAGCCTCTAATTATGTATTATTGCATGAACAGCTATTCATTTGAAAATGCCATGTCTCAATCTTTATGTTCTAAAGTAAAAAACAGTGCTGGTGTAGACAATAGGATTTCTTTGCGACAGCTGCCAAAATGGAGATACCAAAACCCACTGAACAGGAAATAAAATATTAAAGCTGGGTAACAAATAAAAGAGAGGAGTGTTCACAGAAGTGAAGGCTGTACACATTCTTCACCTGATACATGGTATTTGAGAAGCTTATTTTCAACAACGTGTATGTCCGATATGACATGAATTGAATTGATTACATGACACTGACAGGTAAACATATGAACGGAGGCAAAATATATCTAACGTACAGTGCCAGGACCAAGTGACCCTGACTTCAACAGTTTTCCCAGTACAAGAAGTCCATGCCATGCATGTTTACTCCCAGAAAACTTCATTCTTGCCAAAGTGTTCATATGCAATTTTAAAACAAAACTCCTTAATTGTATTGGACAGAAGGCAATTGTTGTCTATTTATCCCAGCATTTTCTTGAAGCAGCTGTAGTAACTCAGTCAGGTTATTCAGCCTTCTGCCAAGATTCAAATCAGAGATCTGTCAAATGCAAAGGAGTGCCTGCCACTATACATTGTATGCTTTGAAATTATCTGTCACTTAAAAGTAGAGAATTACAATTCCTAGATGATGGACTGACTCCTTCTGAATTAGAATGCACCAGGGTCCTATCTTGAATATGGTTATGACAACAGCTTTGTTATCCCTTTCTGACCAGTTTCATTAGAACAGATTTTGAAACGGTGTATATCAAATGTGGAAGATAAGATGCAAACCCAGAAGTTCATTTCTAAGTTTAGGCTAAACAACCAGATGCAAACCCAGAAGTTCATTTCTAAGTTTAGGCTAACCAACCAGCCAACAAACAAACAAGCACCATGGAGCAGAGTCCTTCTCCACAGGCTAATTCTCCTATCCAGTGCCATATCAAACCATTTCATACCCCCCTAACTTACTTCTTGCAAATCCATTTTAATACTCTTCTTCCATCTACATATAGGTCCCAACTAGCTTCTTTCCCTCAAATTTTCCCACTAAAACCCTGTATGCACCTCTCTACTCCACTTTTTGTGCCACATGACCAGCTGAGGTCATTTGTTTTGATTTGATCACCCAAATAATAGTCGGTGCAGAGTACAGACCATGAGGTTCATTATCTAACCTCCTCCACTCTCCTGTTAAGTCGCCCACTTGGACCCAAACATGTTCCTCATCACTCTATTCTCAAACAGCCTTAGCCTTTGCACTTCCCTTGGTGTGACAGATTAAGCTGTAAGAGTAACTTCTGAGATGGAAATGACATGTAATGTAAGGCCTTCTTATTTTGCCTGATAACTGTTTTTTATAAGGTATAAAACTTTTGCAAGGGTCATGTATTTGTAAAATGTAGGACAATAACATGGCAGCCACCACAATTACACATCTAATTTCCAGTCTGGTGGTAACACCCAGTGAAATATAATATCTGTAACGCGTGTGAAATTGTGTATACAGACAAATGATAAATATGCTTACAAGTTTCATTAAACAAGCGTTCTTGTACATTAACTAACCATGTGATCGTCAAGTGACCAGCTGCCATAATATTCACATGCTACCCTCTGGCTGCTTCCAGCCATCATTTCTTTACTCTCAAAGCAAATTGAGCATCAGTTTCATCTAGTGGAGTGCTGCCATCCTGTTTAATCAGCTCATACATAACAGAGAACACAGTCATTACCCAACCATTTTCTAGACCTCTGCACACAGCTCACAGAGAACAAAATCCCTCTCAGCCTGTATTGTAACCATAGCAACTGCTGACTTACAAATTACTATCACTTGTTATCAACCTGAGTATTCCACTCTTTCATTAACTCATACTGACAGTATTTTATATAGGGCGATAAAGAATGGTGACAATTTGAAATTTTTATCTCTGCTATGACAACCTGAATCTTTACTAGAAAAATTATGTACAGAAAATGATCACAAAACTGTAAAATTTTGAATTTTTGTAGCCTCACCATATAGAATTAAACATTTAAAAAATCAAACACTTTAAGTCTTCACACAACTTCTTCATTTCTTTAATTTATCTTGTAATGTATATCACCTCTTCTTTTTTTAGACAATATGCTCTGGCCCAAACAGTGAACCGCTACCGCATCTTCCCACTCTCCAGTATTCACAAACAATCTAATAATCTAAAATAAACACTATCGTATACTATGGCAACTTAATTCTGTGACCACTGCAGTGTATTGACAGTTTGTAAGATGGAATTCTTACTGCAATTCTACTCCCACAAACCAACAATCATTCACATGCCAGTGCAACGTGATATGCCAAGTTTCTGCTATAAACTTCCATAAAAAGCAATCCAGAAACATTACAATGCAGACACACATAAAATAAGAAAAACTGCAACCCTACCTTGTGCAGGTAATGGCTTTTCAGTAGTGCTCAGGATATCACCTTGTTGCCAAGTTGCAGAACCTGGCAAACATGAGGCAGGGCTTTGAGCAGATAAAGGGGACAGCTAGGTGACTTCTAAGCAAGTCTTCCTTTGTTATGTTATTGACCTTTTCTTGTAAGCTCAGAATAAATTACATTATTTAACTTTACTCCATATGCATGGAAGTCTGTGCTTAAAGTTAATGTAACTTGGTGATAAGCTCTGTGATTCTAAGCTATACTAAGTGACTTATCTTGCTAGATCATGGTATATTCACTACTTCACTTAAATTAGTCAATGATAAAAAGTAAGCTAACTGACTCTCTGACTGTCTCTATTGTAACAAAATCCACAAGCTCAAAATCACAAGCACCAATCCCCAAACCTGTACCAGCTGATTTCAGTTAATGCCCTTATGTTATATTTCTTTAAGATCTATTTTAATGTAATCCATCCTCCTTTTCTGCCACCTGTTTCTATTTTCTGAGGGCTAATTTGTAAGATGATCCCCACTAAAATGTAGCATCACAATTTGGGTAAATGTAATTAAAATCTTTTGTTTTTCTTGGAATCTTAGTGTATCAGTCCACAATGGCATTTGACTGTCTGTTAATAATTTTTCCATTTCATGCATCAATTCTGAATTTGAAGAATTTAATCTAGACATTATTTATTGACATACTGACATTATACCAAAATGAACAATTATTTACACCAGCAGGGAAGCGTAACTACATAGCTTATATAAAACTTAGGCACAAAGTAGTACGTAAACACAAGAGCAACAATACAACACTTACTGATTAACTAACACACTACAAATGACAGACAAATACTGTCTTCTGAGATGTGAAGCTGTTTTCTCTGATAGAAATTTACCAACATTGTGAAGGAACATGCTCCTATCTTCTGTGAAGATGAAGACAGTATGATCCTCAACATGCCAGTAAGGTGTCTTAATGCACATCTTCAAGGCATTAACTTCATCACATCATCATGCAGCTAAAATTTTACACTGTTTTTCACAAATCACTTTCTTTCCAACAATGCTTGAATTTCAGCATTTGAACAACCAGAATTTTTCATGAAGCTTTAAATTAGTGAGTCTGTATCAATTGGAATACTGCTGATTTTTCCTGTAATAACCATATTCTGGTGCAGTCCAGTCCAATTTGAGCACTGCCTCATAGACAAAAATTGTACATCTCAACAACAGGCTTACCATGTAATCAGAATAGACTACAACATCTAAACAGTACTTGTGTAACTTTACCTTCATATAATTCTCACAATCAAAATTTTCGTCAGTGCACAATGCTTCTTCATAATCTCGTGATACATTTTGTGTTAGATCACAAAATACCCACACCACAGTTTGAGAACCATTGGACTAGGCATTCTTCATACAGTTTTCAAGCATAACAGCATAATGCTGCTGTGACAATGGCAGCATATACAATTAAGCATGTTCAGTAAAGAGCATCACTTACCTGTGCTGTCTCTCAACTCTGCAGGACTGGGGGGTGGAGTTTTGGACACCTTGGGTGACAGAAGCTCTGGAAAAGAGGAAAAAAATAATTACAACTGCTGTTTCAGATTTATAGATAAGTTAATTCAGTCCCTGGTACCTGAAACTAAATATTAAACACTGTTACACAGAAAACCGCAATTAGAACATATCACCAGTCAAATCAGTCCACTTTCCACCATGACAACCTGTCTCCTTGTGATCCATATAAGTTTATGATGCTTCCATCTGTATCTGAGCCTTTCAGTCACTATACCGAAGATTCATTAACCACATATCTGTATACACTTACTGTTTCCACATCCAAACAATTTACACATTCCGTCCCTAATCTCTGATTAAATAACCTAAGCTACAAAAATATGAAACTCGAACTAAGCCTCTAATGACAAAAATTGTACCAGTTCCCATTACAATATGTGTTCATCATTCTCTGGTAATTCCAACTGATGCTTGAGCATCAACGTAGCCCCGAACAGATATTTTCACCCCTGCTTATATACAGCATTGCTCATATGATATGTAGCCTTATTTATACTCCATTTCTGACAAAATTTAATATTGCTATGCCAAATGTTGACAGAAGTGTCTAATTTCATGAAACTAGTGGCATTAGTGTGCTCCCACTTACATACTATCTATCACATAATAATAATAATAATAATAATAATAATAATAATAGATTGTATAAAATTAAATATTGGTTGGTTGGAGTGTCCTTGGGTGGAGGTTTTATAACAAATTTTACCAAAATCACTGGTTTTTAACATATAGGTATGATAAATGCAGGCATGCAGACTTAACAACTTACCAACACAGCTTCATGATCTCATAATTTTGACCTCTTTTCTTAATCAAGACAAGAAAGGAATCTATAAAACCTCAGCTGCTGATATCACCACATTGTCTGGTTATGTATCCCCCCTTCAACAGAAACAACCAATTTCCATAAAATTTGGTATGCACATTATGCAGTCACAGGCCACCTAAAACTTGCACTTTGAAGTTTCCTACACTCAGTAATGAGGAACTGGGGCAGCTGAGCTGGCATAATGCTTAGGCTATGAGCTGAACTGCCAAGGAATTGTGGTTCAAAGTACTGAGCAGCTCTGGGCCCCTCCAGATTCCTATTCAATGGGTACTGAGGCTCTTTCTTCAGGAGTTAGTTATTTAGTTAGTTAGTTGATTAGTTAGTTAGCAGGATTCAAGTGTGTGCATATCTACTTGGAACCTCAGCATGTCAACACAAGCTGAACTGCATTTCACACCAAACAAGTACACTGACACCTCATTAAATTGGTAGTTGGAGTAATGTATTCACTAAAATGAGAAATATGTACACATACTTATTTTGTTGGTCAACTGAATACCTCCCACAAATACTAATTCCAAGCAAGTAGCATGTCTGTAAGTGCAGTAAGTCACATTTCTCTCATGCCATTTCTCACATGATCTTCAGTATATCAGAATAGATTCCTGTATTTGAAGGATTATGTGCATCTCTAAGTGCCCATACTTTGATATCTTTCACATTTATTCAACAGCATTATTTTGTGACACATGGGTCCACACATCCATTGCAGGTTTTTTACAGCACCAGATAGTTAGGAGTGTGAGAAATTCATAGGAGTAGGTCAGAAACTTGGCATTATACAGTGAAATAAATGTGGCAAACATAATAATAATATCTGTACAGCCACAGATTTATATTCATCCCCTGTAGATTTAGGTGTGTGAGCCTGACAGTGGCCTGGCTACATATTGACAGTGTCACAAAGAAGTAGGTCATAACAGATGGTTGCTTCATGTTTTTTTTTCAGATCTTTCCGCACTTCTTAAAAAAACAGCAATAATCTCAGTCCTTTCTTCACTTCAAGACACCTTGTCATTAGAGGATCCCTTTTTAACTAACAGTTCAGTAGCATTCTTGAATATCAACTTCTTTGTTCACTTGCCGTCCAGTTCACCCTCATCGTCACTGAGAGAAGATTCACTGATAAGAAAATTCTTTCCAGCAGCTACACTTTTTGCACACCCTACCAAACACACCAATTTTCTTATCTAAAATCATTAATGTTCCAGTACCTTTTGCACTAACATCAGTACATCTATGTTTTGAAGCCATATTTTTGGGAATTTAATAGTAACACACTTCACCCTCCCATATGTCTTCACTGTGAGGCTGGGTACAGGGTGGGGGAATACTGTGACATCAGCTTCATATGTGCATGTGGATAATTGAAATTCCACCCCCTGTCATACAGAACAGGTGTCAAAGTGTAAAAAGTCAAAAGTTTTGTAACCCAGCCTGTCTTAAAAATATGTAAATGGAAGAGATATATGAGCTCAAGAAAGCATCTGAGAGAAAGGTGGATCAGCAACAAATCAAAGCACTTGATTCACAAAACCCAAGGGAAGAGCTACTGAATAATTTTTATCAGTCTCAAACCAATTTCACAATACATTTACAACATAAATAGTATTACATAAAAGGGCAGGGCCTTACCTTCTGCAGCAGGAATCACCTTGCAGGTTGTCTCCAGACGTACCAGCTCCTCTGTAACACCTTGGAAGAGTTCTGAATCACGGCGCTGATCAGCTTCTGTCCTGACAGATGGTGGTGGTGAAGGCTGTTTCTTTGATGTGTCTTTTTCTAATGTGGATATTCCACCCTCAAGTGATGACTTACTTATCAATGACACCTCCTCCTGCACAGGTAGTGTGCCCTCTATTGAGTCTCCAGTTGCTGACACTTTATAGGTGTCCTCTAACATGGATTGGGGTGACACTTTTTCTTTTTTGGGTTTGACAGGAGGTGCTGTAGGTAACTGTTCTGATATGGGTGGCTGTCGTTCATATTGTCGATCACGTTTGTCCTGAGCAAATATTTCCTTGAGTTGAGCCACCGTCCTTCGCTCTTCTTCCACAGCTTTCTCCTCTCCAATGTACTTTGTTTCATCAAAGTCCTGCTCATGCTTGTCTTTTGAAATGACTGACTTTGAAAGTCGGTCTGCAAGAAACACACAGCCATGTAGTTCTAAGACAATTCAGTGATGTAATGAAGAAAACATTTTGTGCTCTTTTGGTATAGTATGTACATAAAAATTTGTCACAGGACTTTAGCATTATATGTATTAACTAATTTACTTACTTCTTTACTTACTTACTTAGTTACTTACTCCATGCAGCAGAGCCCTTCATGAGAAGCCAACTGGTTCTCAGCTATTCAAGAAATTCCATGCATTCTATGGAACCTGAAGGTTCATTACTACATTCACACATGCCCGACACCTGTCCCTATCCTGAGCCAGCTTGATCCTGTCCATGCCCCCACATCCCACTTCCTGAAGACCCCTCTTAACATTATCCTCCCATCTATGTCTGGGTCTTCCAAGTGGTCTCTTTCCCGCAGGTTTCCCCACCAAAACCCTGTATATGCCCCTCCTCTTCCCCATACATGGTACATGCCCCGCCCATCTCATTCTTCTCGATTTAATCACCTGAACAATGTTGGGTGAGGAGCACAGACCATTAAGCACCTCATTATGTAGTTTCCTGTACTTTATTAACTCATCCCTCTGAGACCCAAATATTCTCCTCAACACCCTCTTCTCCAACACCCTTAGCCTATTTTCCTCCCTCAATATAAGCGACCAAGTTTCACACCCATACAAAACAACTGGCAAAATAATAGTTCTATGTATCTTAATCTTAAAATTTTTGGTTATCAGATTGGATGACAAAATATTCTGCATCGAATGATAGCAAGCATACCCTGACTTCAATCTGCTCTTAGTTCCTTCCTGAATAGAATTTTGATTGTTAAGGTTGTTCCCAAATATTTGAACTCTTCCACCCTTTCAAAGGAACTATTATCAATGTTTATATTGAGACTTCGTCCTGCATCCTGATCTCGAGACGTGACCATGTACTTAGTCTTATCAGCATTTACTTCTAGCCCAGTCTCCAATACTAGCAACTAAAGCTTCATCATTTTTCTCTATTGTATGTATGCTTCCGCCTGTTTACTGATATGCATTGCTTAATGACGGGGATATGTTCTGAGAAATGCAGCGTTAGGCAATTTCGTCATTGTGCAAAAGTCATTGAGTATACTTACACAAACCTAGATAGTATAACCTACTACACACCATGGCTATATGGTATAGCCTATTGCTCCTAGGCTACAATCCTGTACAGCATGTTACTGTACTGAATACTGGAGGCAATTGTAACACAATTATAAGTATTATAACATTATAATCTTATGGGTCCACCATCGTATATGCAGTCCATCGACCAACACTTCTTTATGCAGTGCATACCTGTATATACATCATCAGCATATACCAAAAGCTGATGAGTACCATTTAATTTCAAGCTCTTATGGTATACCTGAACCCACCTAATGGCATATTCTAAAACAAAGTTGAAAAGTAATAGTGAAAAAGCATCTCCTTGTTTGAAACCGTGTATTAACTACACTCATTTAGAAAGTATTAGTTTTTCTTGTAGATACTTAAATCATATATATTTATGTTAACAGCTATAACTAGCTGGAAACAACCCATTAAATAAACCCAAAACCTTACAACAGGATGTCAATTAATACTCACATTATGAGTGAACTATGACAAAGTTAATATCAATATACAGTACAGTCTTTATGTAGTGTATCATACTGTGATAAACACCTTACCACTACAAGCTTTCATCTAAATAAACTAAGAAGTTATTGTGAGAACCTACAGCACCTATGGTCCTTTAATTGCTACAATCACTATCCAGTGGTAAGCAGATTTTAGACGTTAATACCTGTATAACTTGGTGACTATCTTTGCACAAATCTTCCATTAGTGTTAGCTAACAGTGCATAAAGTTTGTCAGACATTACATTCAAAATTTCACATTTTCACACTGTTTATAATTTTCAGCACACAAAAAAGTAATATTTGCAGGCCCACTGTATGTTACATATTCTCAGCAAATGCAAGAATGCACACAGATTCCAAGCAATTCTCCATTACATTACTAATTTAATCTCTGCTAAAAGGTTTTTTTTTTTTACCAATACAAGTACTGTTCAATTATCTGTCACCACATGAATTTCCAATTTCTTGCTTTAAGTAACACTATTTTCATTCAAACCATTACATGACCACCAGCCTGGTACTGCTTATGGGGGCTAACCAAGGGACTCAGTGACATGAACAGCATGAATTTTATTTAAAAAAAAAAAAATTCTGAGAAAATCAATAACTTGATTAAACAATTATTGAGATGTAAAGAACATGCAGATGCATAAGCATTATGTTACTACAAGCTCCTCATTCTTTATACGGTACAGAGGGTAACATGTTATTAGTGATGTGTGAATGCATGGTAATTTTTTAACCTAAAAACTGACTTCAAAAACATTAAATACTTTCCTACTACTACTACTGTTGGTAGTGGTGGGGTTATTAGTAGTAGTAGAAGTAGCAGCAGCAGCAGCAGTAGTTAGTAGTAGTTGTAGTAGTAGTAGTAGTAGTAGTAGTAGTAGTATTAATTGTCCATATGCCCAGTTGTTTCACTCAAGGGTAGTGGATTTAATTTAGATAGTCTGGAGTATGAAATCTAAACAGTCCATTAGTCTGTACACTGGTATTCCAAATGGCATCAAATGATCTACAATCAAATTAACAATTGACTGCAATTTAGGATTTTCAAAGACACCAACTAAAATATCAGTACTCACCTACATATGGCTCTTTCTTCTCTGCTTCCACCAATTCTTCAACAGATTCTGACTCCTGAAATATTTCAGCAAGAATAGTAACTTAAGAACCACCATCAGTCCAAGGACAGTCAACATTAGACATGAAATCTCTTTAATATAAGATAAGTGCTGACATTACATTTAATGGTATTAACTGAAGTAAAATATATGAATTGAGTTTTCAACAACACAGTCATGAGAAGATCACATGTTACATATAAATTCTAATAATTTTCTATTAACTTCAAAATAAAATTTAAAAGCAATGTGAGAATTAGCAAGTCTATTATGTGACAGGTCAACGAACTCTCACCTTCATTATGTCTTGTTCATCATACGTGATGTCAAGGCTTGCATCTCGTCGCAAAGATGCATCTCGTGAGGGTCCTAGTTCTTCCTTCAAACTCTCGAAACCTGACTGGTCAAGATGAACAGCCCTGTCCATCTCGTCAACATTGAATATGCACTGCTGAACAATGTCATCACGTCCAATTTTATGCAGTGCTGCCTCTAGCACATAGCCTAAAAGCAGAAACAGAAGAAATACCCTTTCAAAATATTTCAAGAATCTTGCAATTCCTTACATTGAGAATATCACGCAGAACTTGATAGAATAGTTTATATCTTACATACAAGCACTTCTTCATATGACATTGCCTTCTTAGATTTGTTGTCAGATATGATCACTGGGAAATTACTCTAGTAGAAAGAAAGTTTGCTACATGAGCTCTTGATAGGGTGCCTTCTCCATATGCCACAAGTAACAGACTGAAGGGGTTGGTCAGTTTCATTCAGTTTCACTAGACATGTGATGCATATAAATTGCTATATTTTTAAGCATGCATGATTGTGACAAGTTAAATAGTCATTTATAAAAACGTGACTACTTGACATTATGTCAACATAATGGAGGGTGGTTTGGCATGTGAGTGGAGGAAGCTTTAATGGTGACTAGTATATACTTCCTTACCTTGATGATCAAAGGTCAAGTTCAGGAGCTGTGCACATGCTCTTTATTTAATATCTGTACCGTGTGCGTGCGTGCGCGCGTGTGTGTGTGTGGGCGCGCGCGTGCATGTGGGCTAAGTTAAACAACATTACGTTCTGTGTTATGACAGGTGCTCATTTTAAATTGATCCAAGCTGTCTTCTATATGTTACAATCTGTGCACATGCAACTTACTGCCAATCTTCCACTCCACTCTGCTGTGTACATACTACCAACTCCACAGTTCACCTGACATGAGACTTGATATTGTGAGCATAAAATACTTGACTTTTATATAACCCTGACATGACAATAGATAATAAAGCATACAACATATTTAATTTGAAACAAATAATTACAACTTGCCTGTGGCCTTATTTCCATCTTGCTGAAGCCATAACCTGAGCATAGCCATGGCCTGCTGTGCAACACTGCTTGGACATTCTGACTTCACAAGATTAACATCTGAGTTTGTAACACCAAGTTCACTTGCTAGGGGTACCCAGTCCTCTCCTAGCAGATTACTTATGTCTGATAAACGGAGGTCTGTACGTTGACATGATGTATCCAGCCGACCTACAAATAAGGCACTTCTGTTCTAAATACAGTTATACATTAAAGAACATGAGTGCTATGCCTCTGCACCATGTTATTTGCTATTACATTCTAAACACTTGCAGTCCCACTGTCTGAATACTGCTAGCAGTGCATGCAGAAATTTTATGTATTTCAGCTTGAATTTTTAAGAACTAAGAAAATGAATTTGACCACTCTTTAATGTTCATATGTTATTTCATTTTTGCCATTAGTCAAGTAGTTCTCCATTATGATCACTGATCATACTTTAGCTATAATTCATGCCCCTAAAAGGTTAACCATAAAGATTTAACTAAGCACAAATCTCTAGTAAATTCTAACGAATAATAGTTTCTCTATGTTCTTATTCTGCATTCACTACATTTATTACTTACATAACCACATAATCATAGCTTTCCTATAAGACAAATTTAGATTTTCATTCAACCTAGAATAAAGTAAAACGGTAGAGTGCACCCTTGTGCAGGCACTGAGGCTCTGTACAGGCTGTACGGCCCATAGGGGGAGTAGAGGTGTAGCTCTACTCTTTCTTGACCACAGCACTAGAAGGGGGTGAGGGGTCAGCGTCATGCCCCAGCCACTCTTTACTCCCAGGAAAGACCTGGTGCCCATTGTACAGGAGGCTGGGTGGGACCCAGGGCCAGTCTGGACAAGTGCGGAATATCTTGCCCCACCGGGATTCGATCCCCAGACCGTCCAGCCCGTAGCCAGTCGCTATACTGACTATGCTACCTGGCCCACCAACCCAGAATAAGTCTTGATATATTTCTCTACATGCACCGTAACTCAGTATATTAACCCATATTGCACACGTGTCAAAACGGTTTTAAGATACAAGAACTACTTATTTTCCATAAATCAAGATTGTAAGTATCATCATTAGACAGTGGGCCAGATGGCCCAGGGTTCAAATCCCAGCAAAAACTAGAACATATTTTCTATTCCACACCATCCTCACAGGCTCAGGTACTTACTAAGCCTCCTCTTCAATGGGTAACAGGGTTTTTTTTTTCTTGGGGGCAAAGTGGTCATTGGGTGAGGCTGCCAAAACATCTACATTAGTGCCGAAGTTAAAGATGAGTGGCGCTACACCCTGTGTATGCCTTCACAGCATGAAAAAAAAAACTTTACAACTTTACCCTTACTTTCATGCCAATATGATTTTCGGTGAAACAGCAGTATATATGCCACTGAGTACATATTCAGAGAAACATGCCTTTTCACACAGTTGTATGCTGACCATTGATGCAAACCTCTCTTGTAGAATATGAACAGAATTAGGTAAAAATAAACACTTCTAAGGCACCAAATCACTCATTCTGCCAAAAATAACTAAGTCATGGGTTTCATATAACACTTCACATTCCTTCTTTTTCTCTCAGTTTTATTAACAAAGTCCACATTCTGGAAATCTGGTAATGGAGGGAATTAAACACAATATGTGTAGACTAGATATTGTACAATTTACATTGTACATTAACTCACCTAGGCCACCGTCTCTTAGGAAACTATACTTTTTATGCAAAACCAATAAGTCAGGTTCTGAGAGAGCAGACTCTGGCAGGATTGTTTCTGGTAGAACGATGTTGAGTATACAGATGGGCTGCTGAGGAGGTTCTCCTTTTGCTACCTGTGTATAAGACATGTACATATATTCAGTACACATACTTCATGACACACATATAATTCTTGTTAGGTCTATCTTTGCAAGCCAACTCACTTTTGGCTCTCTCATGAAGAGAATTCTGCCCACCGTATCAGCATGTGGATCTTTTACACGTACTGTAAATGGCAGACGGTTTTCTCTAAAAGCTCGGAAGCCAAGTTGAAGTTGATCACCTGACTTTGTTACAGGTACCAAATTTCCCGCAAATTCTATATACTGGGGTTTGCCTTCTAGAACCTGCAGCAGAAAACACAAATTACACTTAAATTGCAGTGTATGATGCCAAGAACTATTTGAAATAATACTGACATGCAGGAGATAAGCAAGCTTACTGAAAGAGAAATAAGTATATTCTTTGTCCTTCTAACTAACACAGCTCATTTGCCTGGTACAGATTTTCACTTTTCAGCACAATCTTTCCTGTTACACTTTATGATACCCTACACTGCTAAATGTGTAATTCTTTCACCAATACTTCATTTATTCTATAATAAAAAGGATGTAACATTCCTCCTGCTCCATGAAGTACATTTCAGCTGATGTTAAGACCACCATTTCAGTTCATTTCAACTTCTAAGCTTCATCTTCATATGTTAAGCCCAAGTAAGTTTCGACTCTCACATGACTTCAACTGAATGATGTGAATATCTATTTTGTAATACATGGTCTTTTACAAAGCTGAGTGTGTCAACACTTTCAATCTTTTCCTCATATGGCCAAGATAATTAAAGAATTAACATTGTTTAATATTTCTTGTTAAGACGTGTGGGATTCATTATAAAATCTGAAGAGGGACTGATAAATAAAACGTGACAGAGACACATATATATGAAGAATGAATGTGTCAGGAACAGTAAATCAGCAAATTATGAAAGGCATTTGAGAAACACAATTGGTTTGCCCATGGGATGGAGAAGGACAGCCCAGAACATAAAATTTATTACATATCTAGATCAATATGAAAAATAAGAATATAATGGAAGGAGACAGAGTGCAAGTAGGTGTATACAGACAAGTCATAAGACATGGAAAAAAATGCCAGGTGTGGAATTGTTAAAGATCTGGAGAATGGAAACCGTTATCTCAAAAATAATCCTCAAAAACTGGCATTAACTAAGAAGACTGTTTGATTGTTAGGTTATTATAATGATGCGATTTCAATGCTTATGTTATATGGCGTACAAGGAGATGGTAAGATGATAACGAATAATGACATAATAAGGATTTGTCTGAACTGGTTGAGGTCAAGATGCTCACCTGGGCAGACAAAGGAAAACCGTGACAAACTAAGTCAGAATAGATGGAATCCACAAGGTTCAATATCAATACATCCCCATAGAAGTCTAGAATTTTACTACTCAGTAAGAGGATGAAGAGCAGACTAAGAAAGTGAAGCAGCAGTGTAAGTCCAGCACATTGACAGTAGTGTGGCAGAGCAAAATTTCTAACAAATTTGAGAATGCTAAATACTTCACAACACATTTGTGTACTTTACAATGCTTATACACCCATCCCTCTTAAAAGATTTTTACTTTAACATGCAACAATAAATTGTACCTATTGTTTGCTCTTACATACAAATGGTCTGTAAAGTGAATCAGGTATGCACATGGGTCAGTTCACTTGCACATGTGCTCTATATTTTGAAATTAATGGGAAAATGGTTTTTGCTTTGTGGATTGTTGCCTTACAGACAGTTTTTGTGGAACAGATGTTCCCCATAAAGCAAAGAATGGGTGTATAAAGTACTAAAGCACTAAGTGGAAATAACGTTAATACTGAAACTGGAACAGTTTTATATGAGTTGGCATCAAACTGCACAGTAACTTACCTCCACATCTCTACTCTTTGCAACTTCTGTAAAGTGTTCTTGATGTTCGAGGGTCTTATCTTCCTTGTCATCTGTCATACAAAATACCCTGAGTCGAGCCTCCAGAACATCTACTCGTTTCGCAAAGACCACAAACCTACCACAAAAACCATCACAATAAAAAATAAGATGACTGATGACAGTAATATTCATACAATGTATACATTTCTTCCACTTATCTTGTACTAATAATAGAGTAAGAGTGCATATATGAGGGCATTTCCCACTGTACAAACTTGTGTTGTTTATACCAAAATAAACATGAAGAGTTGAACTGAACATGCATACAGCCCTCTGGTGTTTTTAGCCTTTTGACAAAGATATTTCTTCACTCTTAAGAGTAATAAAATACGTAAAGGTAAAGGTAAAGAAGTCCCATTACAGGCCTGGACAGGCCCAGAGGGTTCCAGGAAGTTAAGGTTCCCAGATTTTGTGACAGCAGCACAGGATGGTGGTAGGTTGTCAGCCTTAGGCACCGGCCGCCTTTACCCCCAGGAAATACTCCTGGTACTCATTTTTGTTAGAGGCTGAGTCGACCCCAGGGCCATAGTGCGATTGGAAGTATTCTGTTTCAATAAAAAATCCACTGACACCATCTGGGATCGAACCAACAACCTTCCAATTTGTAGCACAGTACCTTAACCACTGTGCTACCGCGGTCCCCAAAATACCTAAAAGTAGAGCATAATTATAAACAACTAAAACTACGCAGAAGGAAATTGTACATCTCCAGTAGTTTATATTTCTCTGGATAATGAACAGATGTGACATAGTATTTATTTTTCTTTTTCATGGTAATGGTCCACTGGGAGAAATCAGCCTTGGCCAAGTGTTTGTACAGGTTGACTGTTTTTAGTTGAGAACGTAAGCACTACAGAAAAGAACTGAAAAATGTCTCATTCAATCAGAATATAGTATCACAAAGTATAAATCAAAAATATTTTCTTACATGAGACCATAAATAGACCTACTACACAGAAAAACTCAAAAGTGTTTAAACAGACTTGCAATGAAACTGATTTACATGTAAGAAAAAGGAAAAGAAAAATTTTGATAATTTCTCTTCAATGCCAAACTCAGTTCTGTTGCATATGAATAAGGGTTTTACTACCAAGAAGTTGGCTCTGTATCTAGACAAGCCAAACACATAAAAGAGTCTACAGATACATGATTCCCTGGTTTACAAACTGATAACCACCTGAATTTGAGCAGTCATCTTAAATGAATTATGTAATGTGAAGCATGCTACAGAGTTAGGTCAATATTTTAATAAAAAGTGGAATAATTCTGGGCAGTAATTCATCAATAGTAAAAACCCACTGACTGCAAAAGAAAACTGTTGGAATTATAGCCAGTGCAAAACCTATAAACTCATGGAGAAGTTTAAGAGGTAAGAGATTTTCTGTCTCCCACATGAGCATGTACTTTCATTAATCAACTTCACTATAAATAACCATGAAGAACTCATATACAGCTATACACAGTATTAATACAAGAAATAATTATTATCTTCACAGATAAACTACCAACCTTTCATGTTTTTGGAAATGTATGTACTATGTTGATGTCAAAATTTTCAAACATTTACCATGTACACTGACAGGTCTTATAAATAAAGGGACTCGTTTTAATTTAAATTCAACACCACTTTCCACTGTACAAAACTTAATGTAGAGCTCAAATCAAAACAATACTGTGCTGTGTTTTATGTCAGTTTTTCCTAAGTCCCTGGAATCTAACAGCTGCTTTTGAACTTTGAAGATTAGAGGTTTTCTGGAAAATTAATTTGGACCAGACAGTTGAAATTCACAGTAATAATTTGGATAGCAATGGGTTAAAGTGACTCATACTCTTATTAGCTTACACATGTAATGGCTTTAATGTAACATTTGAATACTTTACGCAGAATCCTTAGAAACTTTTCGTATTTCATAATTCTGCCTGCTTGGCTATTTTTACATTTGTATTTACATTATGTTTTTCTACAGTCATTTAATTTCTCTCTGATATCCCAGTTTTCAGAAACCTATAGTTAGATCCAAGCATACAGCATTTATGGACAATACCGTCATGTAAAATACAGATTAAAGTAAAGCCAAAACTAAATATCCCCATCAACTTTTGTTACCAGCTCTCATCCAGATCCATCACATGGTGTGGAAGCATAAATAAGCAGATCTACTGATTATGATCCAAATTCATATATTCATTGTACAAGCACCAAAAGTACAACACAGACATTAGTAAATAAATGTTTTAGGGACACAGTTATGAGGCAGGTTGAATGTACACAGAGGAACTCTGATGACAGCCCATAAATGAATGTAATCTGTCAGCAAGTTCATAGACAGAATGTGTCCTCTGAATGAGGTTACACAGCTTGGCATACCAGCTGCTGATAGCAGACTTATCATTGGTTTATTCAGATGCCAGTTTCCTACACAGTTTTCTTAGTCATTCCATTCAAACCCAAAGAACAGAATTTTCAAAATGACTACATTTTACTGGGAATTCTCAAAATCCATTTATCATATGTACTATACATGCTGAGTGTGGCTATGACATAGCCCCTACAGGATACTTCTACAGTAATAATTTTCTTCCGTAAAGTATGCCAGTAGTGGTGATACTGTATAAGTTCAATATGCTTAGCAATGAAACCACCACCACCACCACAACCACAACCACCACCACCATGATTTTCAAGGACTTGAGGCCTTGTGGCCCATTCTGGTTACAAGATTACAATCCGTAAATCTCTTTAACAAGTGTCCTGTGTTCCTTTTTCCTGCTGGTTGATATTTCATAACAGCATGTGGGAGTCTGAATCTGTCCATGTTATGAACATGTTGTATCAATTTATTTTAACAGTTGCTGTTCCAAAGTTGGTTGTGTTGCTGGATATCACTTTTTATTCATACCTACCAATAACAGGGCATATTGATCAAGGAACAGACAGTCAATGACTTCAACCCTATTTACACACCAGCTAACATCACAGGGCAGTAAAAAGACCATACCGCATAACTCAGTTTCTATTCCCAGGTCAGTTCCCATCCAACCTTCACACAGGAAGCTCTACAAACAGGGTAAGTCTACCACCTAATACAAATTTAATATCGTATTCTAGTAACATCACTTCATTGACTCATTATAATGCACTGCAGGATTTGGCCCACAGGACATACAATTCCAGGTACAGTTGGTTGTATGTACAACCACCAACCCATAACAACATTTTAAGTAACTGTAATTAACAAACATTTTAAGAGCTGTTAGCAGCCTGACATACCTTATGATGTTTTAATGCTTTTAATCTAGTAATTCTTGGTTAACAACCACTTGTACAAACGTTTCCAATCTATTAATTTGTAACTTTAGCATATATAAGAAGAGACTCCCTGGGGATGAAGTGTAAACATCAAAATATGTAGGAGTGCTATAAGAAACAGATAATTTTTAACACATTTTGTGCATTTGTTGGACAAATATATAATCTAACAGGGTTGTTTAGGCAAATCACTGAGCAGACTGATGGGCAGAACAGAGATTATGCCAGACTGGCGACAAAGGTTCACATAAGGAAGGCCATTCACAACATAAAGAAGCCTAGGATAAAATGTTCCAGGCTTGTATGAATGATGATGGGTGCTGAGTGTACCCAGATATTCTACTGGACTTCCTTATTTCAAGGATTTAACCAACGAGACTGGAGAATTATAAACATTGCCATAAAAGCAGAGTTTGAAAAAGTCAGTGCTGTTTATATGGAGGTGTTAGAGTGAGCTCCATACTGATGAATACCTGCAGGTGGTGGACCAAAATGTGGCTTTCAAGAGAAAGCAGGATCTCGATTGAGCTACCATGGAAGTATTAACTACCAATGCCACTGAAGAGGCATTTACTTTGGACAATTAGTGGATGACTTTGTTGAAAGAACACAATGACGATTTCATATGGGTAAGTTTTACAAAACTATATGCAGCATCTTTCAAGGAACAGGCACCTCCATTATCTGAGAGCCTTGCTTTAGAAGAACACAGCAGGCAGTAAACTCCTCCCTTGTGATTTCAATTTTGCTTCATTGCAAGTTAGAATTGGAAAGTGTGGCTATAACACAGGCAGTTAAGCAGCAAGCTTTGTGAGTTTTCATGACATATGATACATTACATTAATTTATTTTCACATACCAAAGTACGACATTTTTTTTAAAGATTTGTTACTGTATAGGCCAATATATTTTATAAATCAAATTCCAAGCTACTGGGATGCCTTGGGTATTAGGGTTGGGGCCAATATTATGGCTTTTTATGATAGATGTTATAGAACCCTTAGTGATTTGAAGATTTGCTTAATGAGGATTTTGATGGAACACATTTGATACATAAAGCAGTGGTCCAATGTAAGAGGCAACAATTTAAACGATTCTTCAGAATGGTACTAACATGCACTAAAGAACTACAATTGTATACATTACATGCAGCCAGCATAACAGGACGGGGTAGAGGGTTCCAAGTATGTTAACAAGAAACAATCCTTCTCCACACTATGAAGACTTTGAAAGTAGCCACCCCAGGTGTGAAAATGTAGGGTTAATGATATAACAGACAATTATGGATGTGAAAAGTAATCTTTATTTAACGAGCACAGATCATGATAAAATCAGTTATTTCAACTTGTACAATTGGAGTACAACAGAAGCTACAGCTAAGCAGAAGAGCAGTAAGAAGTCAGAAAGCATTTGTAGCTTTACAGACACTACAAGAAGGGGTATCTAATTTTTCAAACTGGAAATCTAGCTATGCAAATTGACAAGGCAATGACAGAAAAGTATAGGTAGTTGTTAGGAGTCATTGGCAGAGATCTTGAAATAAAAGCATTGCCCTTGAGCCATTAAGGCATATAGGGACTTTGGCAAAAGTTGACTATAACAGTAGCGTGATGTTCCAGCAGTCGCAGTGCAAAATGAAAAGAAAGATGGGTGAGCCCCAAAGCTGTTGTGAATATACCAGGATAGATACAGTTCCTGTGCCTACCAGATATCAAACTTAACAATCATGAATCCCAAGGAGCAGGATCTTTCTTAAGAAGCTAATTGTTGCTCAGCTGATCGAGAAGTTCACTACATGGTTTACACAGTTCATCTCAGAACTTAATATGCATCATGTAACTGGTGGTATATCATTGAAACAATGTCGTATACTGCTGGACTGTTTCTAAATCCTGACAAATCAAATTTCCATTTCTGTTGTCTCTCTTACTATTGGCTTTTATTTTTTTTAACACACACACACACATTCCTTTGCTTACTCACTTACTCACTCACACTCTCACTCATTCACTCACTAACACAAGCACACATGCATGTACACACAGACACAGACACAGACACAAAAACACTCACACATACACACACACACACACACATACACGCATGCACACAGAGGAGGAGTGGGGGCCCCAAAACATTTTTGTCAAAAAATAAAATGGGTGACAGTGAAAAATAACATTAGCAGTATAGTTTGTAAACCTATCAAATAAAATGGCTTTCTAATGCTAAGACATGTTTGTGATATGGAATATGTAATATCACTTTAAGGGGCTGACTTACTTATTACATGGCACAATAGTATTTGTACAGTTTCTAATGACAAATATCTGTAACATACCCTGGCATGAAATCCTATACATACTACTGCATACAATTTCACTGTCTCATGATGTTTAATTCCTTTTTTACCTATGTTATTGAATGTCCCTTATAAACATTTGTGTATGACCTGCTAGTACACCCATGTACATATGAAGTAAGGTTGAAGAACTTGCAGTTGAAGTAATGATTTATGTTTTGGACTCAAAGTTACACTAATGTTTTAATTACTGCTTCATTGTCATGAATAATACAAGAATAAACTGAGTTATAAAGTGGTGACAATACAGAACAAAGAGAATTCAAACTCTGAGAATCACTTAGACAAACTGGTGGCCTGCCTTCAAAACAATACATTAAATTCCCAACATTGCATTTGTCAAATATGGAACTGTACAGATTTTACTGTTATTAGGATCACAACAAATGTCACCTCCTACTTTAGCCATTAACAAACAAAATGCCCTGAATGGTTTTTTTAGTCACCGGTCATGCCCCCTTGCATTTCAGAGGCTTTTAAGTCAAATCTCAGCACAGAAAATACTTCACTTCAGCTTTTTTTAGTCCCTCATAAAGAATGCTTGGATTATACATTCACATAAGTCACATCCACTTCCTTTCACATTCCTTCCAATTCACCATTCATAACCATCATGTCATTCCTACTTCAACTCTAAAATCCTACACAGTTGTCAAGTGTTGTTAGATAAACTGAGGTAACATACAGAATATACCTTACCAGGATTTGAATGTCTGGGTAAATTTCCATCACCACAAAAACATTTGTAGCTAACTGAAACAATATCTAGATAATTTTTACTAATGATAAATTTTACAGAGTCATACTTGTGATCACACTTTAAAGTATTCATAATGCAATGAATTCTCATTTCTCCATGCTTCCTGCAGTATCTACAATTGACAACTGGGACACCACCTACTGAATGTGACATACGTTACAGAAAATGGATGTTAACCTATGAGAATATTGAGATTTCCAAGTGTGGTAATTTAACAAAGGAAAATCACATGAGAAGTTGTAACATTGTTAAGTTATGAGGGTAAAGGAAGGAAAGACCTTCATCACAACAAAACAACACCTACTGTAAGACTGTAATTAGATAGCTTCCAGCTACATTGTGTCTATAAGTAGAATAGTATCTTTTAACATATCAAATGAAGATGAAAACATGGACAGCAGATCAAATTTGTTTAAAAAACTATACATAATTAACTTGAAAATAACTGCCCTTTACAGTGTGAAACAAAATTTTAAAATTTGACATACGAAATATGTGTTAGTGCTCTTTTAACATACATAATACTTTTCAGAGGCTGCCAATTATCCATATTCATGGGTACTAAGAAACTGTGTGTAAAACAAACCACATACTTGCAATCCTTTCCAATGCAGTGGTCTTGCCCCATGTTTAGTTATATGTCATAAACCATTTTACAAAACACCACCAAGGATTAACACAGCTGAACCACACTGACATGATGTTCTCTGAATTCAAGCACCAATACAATAAACCAATTTTGAAAATATGCCATAACACTAAAACAAACCTGCAAGATGCACAGTCTGGAATCCACATTTTGATCCACATAGTGCAATTCCAAACATACCAAGAAAGTTAGAAATGTATGCTACAATTTGGAGCACATGAGCATTCTTACCAATTATGCAGTACTGGTTAAGTGTTTAAATATAATGGTAAATTTCAAACTTATGTAAAGGTAAAGTTGTCTCTGTGCATGATATGATGGCAAATTGGGAAATGAAGGTACAGCTCCACTCATTCCTAATCTCGGCACCAGATGGAGGTGCATGGTAAGCCTCACCCCCCAGGCACATTACTTCGTGTGAAAGAGCCTCTGGTACCCATTTAAAAGGGGGAGAGTTTGGCCTTGGAGCTTGTCTGGACACTGGAGAAAAATCTTTTGCCCCTCAGCCGTCCCATCCCTAGCCTGGTCAATATATCAGCTACACTATTCTGGCTCCCATTAGTATTTATTTTTAATTTATTAAAGATCCAAATGCACTCTTAACTAGAACTAATAACAGTACATATCTCATCAGCAGTACAGATATAATAATTTAGAAAGGTTTAATTCAATTTACACCATATGATAAAGTGTTTAAAATAAAAGAACAGACCTCAATATGTTTTAAGTTGTTTACAGATCTTTGTATCATGATCCCTTTTAACAATAAGACAACAGTTTGAATTAGTACTGAATAATGCATAAATAATTTCCATCAGAAAACTTGCAGTACAAAACAACACCAAGAAAATTTCATAGCAAAATTAGTCTCATACATTTATTTTCAAAACTATTTCTTAACACTATAGATTATTTAATTTAAAGTTTTAATTCAAAGGGATATAACATGTTATAATTAAAAAGAAAGGAACTATTAAGCATTAGTACAGGTGTATATCTAGAAGTAAATGCAGAGACAACTGAATATGTGTTCATGTTTTGTCACCACAGGTTGGGACAAAATCCTAGTACAAAAATGTGGAGATTTTTAAGTACTTGATAAAAGTCATATATGTGATTAGATTAAGAGTGGACTAAATTTGAGTAATTTTTTGTCAGGCAGTTATGAACAACTGAACCCTTCCATATCATATCTAACACCACATATATTAAATTACACTTTTACCTGTTGTTTTGAATGAGTGTAAACTAAATGTCCCACCTCAAGGGTAGAACAGAGAAGAGGGTGCTGAGGAGAATATTTGGACTTAAGAGAGAGGAAGTAACAACAGCTGCAGAAAACTGCATAATGAGAAGCTTCATGATTCATACCCTTCACCAAATATTATTAGGGTAATCAAAGAAGCCAATAGAATGAGTGAGTTATGTAGAATACAAGGGAGTGATAAGAAAAACATAGAAATTTTGGATAGAAGAAAAGAGACTGGCTGAGAGACCTAGGCACAGATCACAGAATAATATTAAAATGGATCTTGAAAAGACTGGAGGATGAAGATGTGGACCGAATTCATGTGGCTGAGGGTACGGACTCTCATAACTGAGTACTAGCTTCTAAAGAAGTCTGCTCCAAGGAGTTGATATCTGACATCAGTTTGTCATGAAGTAAACTTAAGATACCACAATGACCTAAAACCAGTGCATGAAATCTAAAGTTAAGTCAAACTGCCACATTACAGATGATTATTTTATATGAAAAGATCAGCATTCTTCACACAAAAGCTCTTCCTCATTCAATCATGGTTTGAACTGCATTTGGTTTTCAGATCCTGTTTGTCCCTTATTTTTTCATTCAGTTTTGAAACATTCACTTATTATTTGTGACTGACCGAGGATGAACATAATACCTATTCTTGTTTACATTCAGACCACAGACAGAATGAACACAGGTGGTAGGGCATTAAATTTGCTGCCTGCTCCCCCCACCCTACCTACACTGCACCATTGCTCTGTCAATAGCCCAGGTTCACCTTCCTGCTTCAGGAGACAGGAAATCTTTACTTCATTATTGCTCACTGTCATAACTGTTACATTCAGTTTTAATTAAATATAAAGTGTATAGTAAATGTTACAATCAAGTTAATTTAATGTGATGATAGAACATGATTTTGTTAGTTGAAATTCATAACAGAGCCTGATATGCCAATAATGAACTGAGAGAACACAAACACAGACAGACAGAGAGAGCTTATACATGGAACAAAACTAGAATACAAATAATAACTGGTATATGCCTGTAAGACAAGCAGACGAATGGTAGCTGCAAGGCAAATGGGTGTACAGTGAAACTGCGGAATTCATTGCTCGTTGAGTCATTTGGTAAATACCTCCCAGTGTTTTGAAGGATTGTACTACCTTCATCTTTAGAGTAAACCATTCCCTCTTGTTCATATCATAACATCCTACTAGATTTGAATCTTTCTCACATTGGCTGTGAGAACCTGAAATCTTGCACCTCTTTACCAGCACTTTATCTCTCCTGTCTCAACATATGATTATGCCCTCAGCTCTTCCACTGCTGCAAAACTGCCACTGACAAATTCAAATTGCTGTATTCAAGATATCTCAGCCACATTAAAAAAAAAAACCAATAAAAAACACTTCTGGCTTCTGATACTATCCTGCTAATGTCAGATGTTACATCTTGTCCCTTATAATGTAATAGGTTCAAATTTTGTGTAGTTGGCTGCAAGTTACATGAAAGGTCTAATATTATTCCTAATGAAAATAATCTAAGTCATGAAGCTCAACAACACGTTTCTTACATTACAAAGATTCAGAACAAATTCAAACATGATCCTTGGCCTTACTGAAGCATGTTAATGATTGTGAAATGGAAATTGTACCTCAGGGCTCTTAAAAAATTACTCCTCTGAAATAGTATTATAAAACTGATCTAATTCATAATTTCTATAATAAGAATTAAACTCTATAACTAATACAAAATTTTTGGTTTATCTTGTTTAATATATATAGAATGTTAGTCTATTAATGTGTGGTATAATTAGGTAACAGCGTCGTTTAAAACTTTTCAAAATTCTTCCCATTAATGAGTACAATAGCAAAGACATTTTTGTAAAGATTTAAAAAGTTTGATACACATTATCTGTAAGTCAATATTCTATGCTAAATTATATATCTAGAATGAAGGCTATTAATAAAACCCAAACTATCTGCATGCAATGAGCAAGAGATGAAACACAAACAGTCATCATGATACACATAAATGGATTGTGAAATAACCCAGTTCATTCAAGACAAAGGAATAACCAAATGTTCACAGAACACACAACAACACAGAATATGTTTCATTTCCTCTGGATCATCCACAAGAATAACTTCCCATTAACTGGTTTATAACTCCATACCTTGATAGTCTTGTTCGATGATGCTTCATTATGTTTTGTTACACATACAGGGCAAGCAGTAAATCCTAGATATGAACTAAATAAGGTCTGATATGTTATACAGGTCAGAGAATTTTTAAAACAAGGAACAGAAGATAATACACTTCACGGATTTCTGGCACAATGAAACTTGAAAGTTATCAATTATTGTATATTTTACATTATTCATTAAACTCAGTCCAATGATCCTTGACTATTATGTATTTAGTGCCTTAAAATTCTGAGCTTTGAAATTTCTCATTCATTTACTTAAGACAGTGGTTTATATCATAACAAAGCAAATGTAAATTTGTCCCTGTGCATCCCATGATAGCATATGGGCAAAGAGCCCCCATTACCCACTAAAAAGGAGACTGTGTGGTCATCAGACCCAGTCTGAACACTGTGGAGAAGAAAAAAAAATCTTTTGTTCTGTCTGGAATCTAACCATAATTCTCTAGTTGTCACTATGTCAACTATATTATCCCATCTTGCCCTGTATCACAAATGTATGACAAAATTTGGTATTCACTTCAATGACTTATGCATAACAAATTGTTTTAAAATATTCAACGTCTCATAAAATGAATTCTGATATTTTTGTTCATAATTATAAGATAGGGAGAAATGGGGTCTTGCAACACACATTACTCTTATATTGTATTTATTTTAAAATACTCAGATATATGAAACTTTCTATTCTGTGGACTTTCATTGATCTTGAAATCAAAATTGCAAAGGCAATGGCTCCCTTCAAGACTTTTCTGAAATCTTGTTTGTCTAAATACCGTTTAAGGAGTTTAATACACACATAGATAAATGACTGGAGCACAAAGATACATGATTTGAGAGTCTAGGGGGTGGAAGTAGAAGTTTACAAATTCTTAAACTCTGTAACTGATGGTGATGTGTCATATTTTCCACACTCTGGCCACTTTCATGGTAGAGACTACTTGGAACCCACTGAACAGAAAGCTATACCCCACAGCTGCTCTGGATATGAATACAAGAAATAAAATTACTCACTCTTGCCAGGATTTGAATCTCACTCACGCAGTCACAGTTTTCATCGACTAAGCTACACAACCTACAGAACTTCAGAAATCGGAAGCATTGCATTCTCATACAATTTCATTCTTAGCATATCAATACACACCCAACAACCCAGTGGTGTCACATCCCAGAGGATTTGAATTCTCAATATAAACAAATTTAAAAATTTATTGCTTCATTAAATTTCTTTGAAACAGTGTCACACTCAAGAACTTCAAAAGGGGTTCAGATATAGATGACAGATACAAAACAATCTCTAAACATTAGAGAACACATGCATAGAAAAAATATTTTTGGGAGGAAGGGAGGGAGCATCCATTCCACTGGCTTCCCTGATCGCAACTTCTCAAAAATGCTACTTGTTTGTTTGTTTGTTTGTTGTTTGTTTTGTTATTGCTGTTGTAACTGTCATCGTTGTCGTCGTCATCATCATCATTATCACTGGTTGTTTTTGTTGGTGTAGTCAGTCAGTGAGAGTGAGATTTGCATGCAGTATGATGAACTACACTGTTGAGACTCACTTGGCCATGAAGGGAACGTGTATTGCCTCCTTGTACAATTCAGTGGCCATCTTGGTTGCCTCCCCAATGTTGCGGCAGTCCATCAGCCAGAAGCGTGCAGATACAGTAGTTGTGAAGGACACACAGTCATTGACAAACGTGAGGGGTGTAGAACCTGTGACATCCTCCCATTGGGCACGTGTTGTACCACCTGACACAACCACAGGATACACATATGATTAGAACCATAAGAACCAGTAAGTTAATACACATCAGAATTTGCATTGGTCTTAAATGAACACAGTCATATTATCACACAGAATAAATGCAATACGTGGTTCCTCTCCAAGATGGGAATCTCAATGCTCATGCAATTGAATCAAGTGCTTCCTTAGTATGCCGCAAGATGCATTATTTTACAGATAAGAGACTGCTAATGTTCATTCATGTGCAACTACTTAAGCTTGAAGTTTCAACACAAGACAAAAATCTTCTCAACAATGACACCAACCTAAAACAACAAATTTTTGACAAGCAGATACTGACATATAAACACAACAGTTGAGCTGACACTAAACATAGCAACTAATAGGTAATGGAAAATGTGTATTTGTGTCCACTTTTCTTGAAATGCCATATTCTGTTAACCTTTCGTTTTTTGTGACCATATTAACTCACCTTCATTGTGTGTGTGTGTGTGTGTGCATGGGCCTGGCTGCTACTTGTTTTCAATCATTTTTGACACAAGTAATAAATAATTATTACATTTGAAATTGAACACATATGACAATGGAGGTTACTTCCCTTTCATAATTCCTACTTCCCTGTCATCAGTTACACAAACGTGAATCCTGTGGTAACTGATGTAGGCATTGTATTAGCATTACTGAGTTTTCTATCATAAGTGATACACTAAAAAATTTATACAAACTCAATACAAGAATCAATCTTTTATATTTATCATTGTAATTAATCTGCATTTTAAAAATATTATAAAAATGCAAACTGTGCTACATGTTTCAATTCTTCAAGTAATTCTCATGTGCATATACAGTGTTACACTCAACCCTGCCCACAATCCTAATCAAGGTAAAATCATGGATTTTGATTCAGTGAAAAAAATAATATAAAAAAATAATCACACACACAAACACATATAAACTTAAATTAAAAAAACACTATACAAGTATTGAAAACATGTTGATGGATATTTGAATTATTAGTTCTTCATTCTAGTTACCTAAATATTACTTTTGTCAAGGAAAGAACAACAAAAGCTTCATTCATATTTGAAGTGAATACAGCGCAACACAATGCACCACATAAAAAATTCACATGAATCTTTATCAAGGCCATTTTTCCTTGAATGTACAACATGTAATGATCCTGCAAAATATTAATATAACTTTCCATGTGATGGGAATAACTACTGAACTACTGCAGGTGTGATTTCAAAATTTGGTGGGCAAGTGGATCGTAAATGTAACAGCATATGTTGGGAGTGAAATTCTGAGTTCACACCTGGCATCTTTAAGGTAGATGAAAGCAGTACTATTGATATAAATATAAACACACCATGGAATACTTAATAACTTCTATTTGCCACTGGCACCTATATACAGTACACATTAATCATAAGGTTCGTCATCCACGTTGTGTTCAATAAACTAATTAGAGTGGAGTGTATGTTCTTGTCTAACACAATTTATTTATCTTATTTGATGGTAGAGGTGTATTTACATTACTACCTAAGGTACAGCTACATGTTTCGGCTCTTGACATTAGCCATCTTCAGGTTGTAGATGAATCCTTAGAAAGTAGCTATACAAGATTTAATATGGGCTGTGTAGAGCGTGGATGTGGGAGATGAGGTGGGCATAAGATCTCGTACATGTCATATTATGTGTGTAGAACATGTATGTACACTATGTACTTATTCTATAAGTATGTACTGTGCTACAATATACAAGAATGCACAGCCCATATTAAATCTTGTATAACTACTTTCTAAGGATTCATGTACAACCTGAAGATGGCTAATGTCAAGAGCCGAAACATGTAGTTGTACCTTAGGTAGTAATGTAAATACACCTCTGCCATCAAATAAAATAAGTTGTGTTAGACAAGAACATACACTCCACTCTAATCAGTACACATTATTTTACCTATGACACAATACGCACTATTTTTTGAGCTTCTTGTTAACACAAAAATTCTTTCACCTGTTCCTATCAATTATTCATGTCACTGAAATTTACACAAACTTCTGTTTAGCAATGAAGCACCTAAAGTTGCATGTTATCCACACACCGTTGTATTTTATATTATGCAGTTCATTATGATAGACCTACCATTAACACAAGTACATATATATTTTTACAATTGTAAAATACTTGGCCTATGTTTGGTTTTCATATGTAAAGCACAGTATAAATAAAGCTCCATATCTTCTGGAATATGATAATGTGCCAGCTGCAAAACAGTTGGTGGTAACTATTTATCAACTGATATGGCAACATATCCATAAGCATTTTCATTTCATGAAGATGATTGATACACTGAAGAAGACTGAAGATGAAACAGGTGCATTATATTTTAATGCTCATGTAACTTGCAAAATTTTCACTCCTGTTCATATAATTATGTATTAAAAATAATAAGTTACTCGCATAAAGAAATAACCTGTACATAATTCTTAAAAAAAAACCCGAAACATATTTCACACCTCCAATAAGTTCACTGACCACATTACAGAAATTACTGCTACACAAAAGTAAACAGCTGGGTTACAAACCCTCAGAAGTCAAAGAACTGATGGCATTATAAGTAATGTTCCAAATTTTTAATTGGATTTTCTGTCAAGTTTTGAGTGCCTGTTGTATAAGAAATAAACACTTTCATTCTCAGTTGGTTCTGATGCCATGAAGATGGCAGTTCACACCTGTACTTGTAAAGGAAATTACCACCAAAAAGCAAAGCAAATAGTGATCAGTGAATGAGACTTCATGTTCTAGTTCACAATTCCTTTATGCCCATTTATTCAGTTCCACTTCATGTAGAGTGCCTTTCTTGCCCTTTGTGTACAACTTTTACGTAAAACATATATCAATCTTATGTGAAAATATATGAGAATGCAAAGAGGAGTTGTTTCAATGTTTTATGGCACATGTATTGGCTACTGGGTTGTAATACTGCATATCCTTGAGGCCTTAACTCTTCTGGGATGTTGTGCAGCACTGGGTGGGACTGACATGCTGTCCTTAAACACCAATAACCAGTTACTAGCCTATGCCACACAACATCCCAGAAGAGTGAAGCCCTCTGCTACACCATAGTGGAAGCCTGTAATCTTGCTGCATAATATTGCTGGTGGATACCACCATCTAAGAGCAACTAACTGACTTCAACCTCAAGGTTGAAGTGATTAGGGTGAGATGTGTTTCAGTTATATTCACAGAGCTATATGCATGATGATCACTAGAATGACATGCAGAGAAGATGAGGCAGAGCCTTCTCCAGGAAAACAAAACAATTTACATAAAACTATGAGAAAGCTACCCTTTTCAAGACCACTGCAAGCAGGAAAATTAGAAAAACTGCCCTTATTAAAAAATGTTCAGAAGCATGTCACGTAACAAAGAAGCAACTATTTACAGTTACAGTGCTGAGAAGTGTAACAAAATTAAGCAACTGTTACACTGCAGAGAAATGACATACTAAGAAGAATTAATAGCTACAGTGGCATGTACAGTACATAGAAGTAACATATCAAGATTAAGTAAACATTATATTCACCGCTTCAGTGTAGAGAACTGTCATATCAAGAGAGAGTAACCATTACAGACATAATAGTGACAAGTGACAGACCAAGAGGAAGAAACGCTTATATTTATAGTTACCATGTCAAAGAGTGTCACAATCAAGAGGATCGGTGTAGAAAACTGTCATATGGGTAAGCTGGTTCTGTCTTCTCCATATGATATTACTCTACACTAGCCCTAATACAAGTTAGTGTCACAGTTTTAGTCTTTGTAGTGGCATTCAAGAGGGATATTATCTCATAGTGTCCTGTTCACTGTATTAGTTTTGTCGTATCTTCTGCTCTTGCAGTTTAGAGCATCTACCAGCTTATGTCACTACAATAAATCACCTGGTCACTTCCTCACCCCACTCTTTTCAACCCCAACAGAGCCACCTGGTATTCTGAAATGTGTAGGTCACACAGTCTTCTGTGAATCACTTCTTCTCAACTATGTGGTTATATCTGTAAAGACTGCACGTCAGTTCTGTGATAATGAAACCATTACTACATTTCCTAAATAAGAATGCAACACATTATCTTGCTACTCACCAACAATCACAACTCTACTAGATAAATTTTTGGGTGATATATAGAAGTGTCAGCATAAAGAAGAACTGTTTTATGTTCCTGATAGCACTTTGCCTTATGTATTTAGTGCCAGGTTGATGTTGGGTGGGTTAGAAAGTTTGTGTCAGGTCTAGTAAGGGTAATAAATACTGAAACGACTGGGGAAACCGGAATAAAAGTTATAATCAGTCCAGCCCTCCCTCCTTTCTTACAGTACGTCGCATGTCATTGCGCTAAAACAAACAGAGGTCTTGGGTTTTAGCAGGCTTCTTATACCCTGTGCTGGTACATCTGTTCTGTATCTCACTTTCATCAACTTGTACATAAGCAGTACATTTATATTGTCAAAGTCATGCTCTGAAATATTATGTCATTACTTTACATCAATCATTATCAAAGTCACTTCATACGTCAACTATTTAGTTGGGCACAGAGACTCAACAATAACCTAGAAATCAAAAAAATTCAGAAAAAAAAGAGGTCTTCCTTCCTTCTTCATAGTATTTGTAAAATCTGAATGCTCACAACTGCAGCTGCAAATAGTACAAGTTTCATGTCATAGCTCAGGTGGTTAGTTGCTGGTTTCTCATTGCAGCGACCTGGGTTCAGTCCCAGGGCCTTCTGTGTGGGACGTGTGGTGGACAAATTGCCACTGGGATATATTCTTCTCTAAGTACTTCAGTTTTTTCCTGTCATTTACCATATGACCAGTGTCCCACATTCATTCATCAGTAGACAGGTGGCTAATGAGCCCATTACATGTTGTATTTCCCCACAGACCTGGTCTCACCCAACCATAAGAATAAAAAAAAATAATGCAAAACATGATTAATTTTGTCTAGTTTGGGTGTGGTGAAGATGTCACTCTTTCAGGTCTAAAAGATGGAAAACCAAATTTCAGACTGAGTCGGATAATTTTAAAACTGAAATAAATATGATTTTCATCTTCTTTTGTGACACTAAAATGTCCCTCAAATTAGGATATTTTTCCAACTCAATCCTATGTTCAGAAAAACATACTCCATTCCAATATCACACAAAATAAAATTGGCTTGGAATAGCTAAATCTCAAAATAAATATATCTGAAAACAATAAGAAATTAAAAAGATTTGGAAATACATGCACAGAGTAAAATTTCTGGCATGTTAAGTGTATTATTGCCTGTCAATGTTGCCATGCATCTTCATGCAAGGTGTCTGTGACTGTCACCTGAATTTAGCCTAAATTGAAACGTGTCAACAGACCTTAGTAAAACTGTCCAATATCACAATTTACAAAAATTTGTACAAACACGACAAGCTGAAGCACAGCAGACACAATGAAGCTAAGGGACATATTTATGCAACTTTTCATTATAAATGTGCAAAAAAATTTACCTTCAGTGTGGGCGAGGTCTCAAATTATCAAAAATCTTGTGCAGACTACCCATGGTTTGTAGAGATCACATTGCTGTTATATATATATATATACATATGTACTAACACAATCTGCCAAAAGTAACTTCAGTAGAATTAAGTTGTGTATTTTTGATAATTGGCAACAAGGGTAATAAATAATTTCCATAATAACGTAATAAAGACAACATACAATGAACCTAACAGTAATATTAGAAAGCCATTATAATTTAACAACTGAAAATGGAACACACATAAAATCACATTAGATATACACGAACAAGATTTCAATACTTGTGCAGAACTAGAGCCTAACACAACCTCACAGTATTCACTTGAAGCATTCAACATCTAGGCACAACATAATTACATGCATATCAATAACAAAGAATTGGTCTAGTATTCTTTGTTTTGCATTTTGGATTCAGGTAGTTTCTGGTCTATCTGGTGATTCCAACATTCCTTCTCTAAATACAGATAACCTTCATGTGCAGCTCTTTGCCCATAAATATTTTACTTTAAAACTGATTTACACACAATAAATTATTCCACCTACCATTCAAATAATGTCACTGTAGGCCTGCTACTCATTCCCACATACAACTTGCAAAATTAAGAGCCTGTACAATTTCACAGTATTGAAGTCAATAAGCATAATAATATATAGCAACATTTCTAATGCCAAACAGTACTTGCAAACCTCACTGTACTCATTTCATTCACAGTTTCTGCATGTTACATCAAATCTGAAAGTGTCAAATGCCAAACCAAACACTGTGCTTTCAATTCTACTCTTTGAATATGTATTATATTTGTTTAGGGTTTGAAAAAACTATGAAGAGTGCTACTAATAAATTTCAACTAGTTTGAACTTAGTATGATTGACATATAAAAGAAACCGTTAAAAAATTAACTGTTACATTTACCATTACAAATATACTTAAAAAGAATCTTCTCACTTAACATGTTTCATTATAACTCAAAATACTTACTTGCCATTTCAAAGCTGTCTTCAAACTAATACGCATTTTGTGTTAAAAAATAGAAATATAACCCACTCAGATAACTGCAGCGCTTACCAGTAACAATGACGAGATTCCATACTTTCAAAACATCATTGTTGACTCAACATTACTTCATCAGCATTTAGTAATTATTAATGACTAAAAGAAAATCAGGCATAAATAACACTTTTACTAGAAAGACAGAAATATTTATTTATAAAACATGAATATGCCTGGGAAATGATAATCAAACTACCAGTTACTTACTTGCAAAATGGGAGGTACAGCTCCTTTCAAATGGAGCATTTAAAGGGTCACTATATATATTCACAGGTTCTCTCAGTATTTCTGTATACATCTGTAGTTGAGGCATCCCCATTGTGTATGTAAAGAAATAAATCAAGGTAAATTACGTCAAAACACAAATAGTTTTATTAGATGTTAATGAACGACATGTTTCGGCCTACTTGGCCATCATCAGGTTGCAAAGTTCTACGAGACTAAGTATATTGTGGCGGATGTTGAGATCTCATCATCTGGCCAGAATTTATATATGAAATATAAACTGTGTATGAGCAGGTATGGCGGTATCCTAGGTGGGGGTCATCTCCCTTGGGCTCTGTCGTTGTTGGTGTTGGGGGTGGTCTGGATGGCAAATGGCTGGTCTGAATGCATCACATGTGTGGCATTGGAGATAAACGTCTTGTAGCTGGTTCTAGTGTTGCTTTGGTGTGGGACACTTTGTGTTGCACTGGCATGTTCGTGTATTGTACTCAGGGATCTCTGTAGAGTCGGTGTCCTGTCTGTTGCTGTGGTGATGGGTTCAGCTGTGGCACTAACACAGTTATGTGTTGTATGTGGGAATCATTGATTAACTGGCACAGACTTTTTGTTGTGAATGGAGATCACTGTTAAACTGTATGCTGTTGTTGCATTCTTGTCTTTATATGGTTTTTTGTCAGGTTTTAGGGTGTGCAGACTGGCTTCTGTTATGTGGACGTTACATGGTAGTATATGCATATACCACCATGTAACGTCCACACAAAAAACCATATAAAGACAAGAGTGCAAAGACAACATACAGTTTAACAGTGATCTCCACTCACAACAAAAAGTCTGTGCCAGTTAATCAGTGATTCCCACATACAACACATAACTGTGTTAGTGCCACAGCTGAACCCATCACCACAGCAACAGAGAGGACACCGACTCTACAGAGATCCCTGAGTACAATGCATGAACATGCCAGTGCAACACAAAGTGTCCCACACCAAATCAACACTAGAACCAGCTACAAGACATTTATCTCCAACGCCACACATGTGACGCTCTCAGACCAGCCATTTGCCATCCAGACCACCCCCAACATCAACAACAACAGAGCCCAAGGGAGATGACCCCCACCTAGGATACCGCTGTACCTTCTCATACACAGTTTATATTTCATGTATAAGTTCTGGCCAGATGATGAAATCTCAACATCCACCACAATATACTTAGTCTTGTAGAACTTTGCAACCTGATGATGGCCAAGTAGGCCGAAACATGTCGTTCATTAACATCTAATAAAACTATTTGTGTTTTGACATACATTACCTTGATTTATTTCATTTCTGTATACATATTAGTAATTTTGTTTCCCAGCAGAATTTTCAAGGTATGAAAATTTTTAAGAAGACCTGAAGCTTTCACAGTGAATAAAATAAACCAAATCTCAGGAAAACCACAGCAACTTGGAGTAAAAATAAAAAGTTTAGGAGACCTGTGCTCCAAGTATCAGGGAATATCTGCCAAGTGTAGGACTCATGTATGTAATATGTATGGGGACCTAGATGCAGCATTTTAGTCATCCTGAAATTCCTAACTACCTTTTTGATCATATTTTTCTTTATAGATACACCCTGGTTATTTATAGGCTTATGTTTCCCATTACAAGTATTCAAAGATAGGAACCTGCAAGTAGCATTCTGTATTCTTCATGACATATTTTGCTGTGCAGCATTTTAGTCATCCTGAAATTCCTAACAACTTTTTTGGTAATATTTTTCTTTATAGAATCACCCTGGTTATTTATAGGCTTATATTTCCCATTACAGGTATTCAAAGTTAGGAACCTGCAAGTAGCATTCTGTATTCTTCATGACTAATTTTGCTGTGAGCTAGAAGGAAGCCCATAAATTTAGAGCCAAAAAATTTTTCAACATCACAGTACATACTTGCAAAATATGGATTGGTCAATGCCTTTAATCAGCACACAAGCAAAACTTTGCATCATATAATGGCATTACAAACAAAATGTCCACCAACCCATTTACCACAAGAGATAAGCCAGCTAGAACAAAGATTCTGTTCACTACCAAAGATAAGCAGCTTTTCTGGGATTTAAAAAAAAAATCGGATTGAGAAAAAAAATAAAAACAATCACTTCGGAAAGCACTCGGTACAGTTAAAAACATTCAGGTGCCATGGCAATTTTGCAACTACGATTTATCAAGCCCTCTGTTATGGAACTTTATCCTTTGGCACTTCTTATAACATAAGGAATACTTTAATTCTCTCAGTTATGAATAGAAAGCAGGACAGCCATACACTTTCAGATGATTACGAAAATAAGTGGGAAGAAAAACAGATGCGTAAGCAACAATGGAACACTCATTGTTGTCCCCGTATACACCATGATTGTATATGGGGAAATGGAGGTGTAGCCCCACTTAGTTCTCAATCTCAGTACAAGATGGGGCTGAGTATTCAGCCTCATGCCCCGGCTGCTTTGACTCCGGGGGAAGAGGCCCCAGTAACCACTGAGCAGGAGGCATGGTGGGTCCTACAGTTGGTCTGGATGCTTCAGACAAGAAAAACAGTTTGTTCCCAACAGGAATCAAAAATGACTCTTCCTTCATTTGTCCAGCCTAAAGCCTAGTCACCATACCAACTAAGCTTCCAGGTGGAATCTGCATATAATAAATTTGTTCATCCTATGACAAATCAGGGCTTGAATGTTTTAGGTAACTTCAGACACTCAGCTGCATGATACAGGTTAATTTAATTTATGTAAATTGATTGTACTACACAGAATTCACTGATATTACTTACACAAAGTTTTGAATCACCTCCATCCTCTATCAATAACAGTAACCCTTTCCTGTAAATGAACCAACCAGGTTACAAGGGAAATTCTGCTACATCACCTGTGAAAGCAGATTACCAACAGACTGCATGGATACCACCAAACAAAGGTACCATAACTGCAGCTGTTAACCCTTATCCTGCTAACGTGGAGAATATGGTGAGCTTCTAATAATGCCAGCAGATGGCAGACGGGATTTAATTCGGCGTTTAAAGGGTTAAATAACAGCTGTGGAGCAGCACATGCAATATCACATGGGAACTGAGAACATCCCACCCGCAGGTCCTTGAAATAACAGTCAACATGATTCACAGCACTTCTTACAAAATGCATATCTGTTTCCAGGTGATCATCCTCTATTTGATAATCTGATACTGTGCAGCATTTTATGGTGATGTGTAACTCAAAACAAAACACCTCAGGGCATATGTTGTAAAACATTTTTGACTTTTTTTAAAGCAAGGAATCACATTATGGATGGCTGTGTGGAAATTTCTTTTTACCCTGTACATTATTATAGGACTCTATTTATGCACACATCAAGTTCACAAAAACCTTCTGACTAGTCCTAGACAAAAACAAAACACCTAGAGATCACCACGGATATGACTTATGTTTTAAATACTCAACAATTCTGAATGCATGAAGAAATATCACATATCTTTTACGTATAAACTTCTGTAAAAGTCTGGAAATCGGAGAGTGACTCTTGGCTGCTACACATTTATAGACTGAAGATTACATCATGCAGACTCTCTAAACAATCATAGTCTTTACTGTCTGTAAGTCATACGGTGTCCAGCTTGTTCCAAATTTGTCAACGTGTTGTGTTGCTGGTTCATACAACACTACATCATCTACATAGGTTATTTAGCTTGGAGTGAACTGGGGACATAATTGTACACAATTAACTGAAAAGAGTGAGAAAGGGAGAGGTTGCAGCATAGTTCAAGGTAACAGTCTGGCATTTCCTGCAAAAGAGCATCAATAACGACAGTTCACCAGTCAGGACTAAACTGAGACATCATCAAAAAACAGTTCAAATACAGAAACACTGAGATATCATGCTTGGTATATATATATATATATATATATATATAGTGTGCAGTGTGTATGGTCCACAGTACTGGGTGTATGACAGCTCAGTAATTACACCTTAAAGGAACTGAATAGTTCATACACATGGAAAGAGGGTCACCAAAATTTAAAGAAAGAAAGGAAGGAAGGGAAAATGTTGACCTGGATACACTGAGGAAGAAAACGAAAATCCTAGTCAGGATAGAGGTTTTTCTAGATTCTGAAATAAACATTTCTCAGATACAAATAAAGAAGTGCTGAAGTGACCCTCCTTAGTCAGTTTGTGAACTTTCATATATGAATGTAAATAGCAGTATCTCTAGTTATCTGTAGGATTCTACCTTTGCACTGGGGGGTTGAAAGTTGTGCACAACTGGACATCCATGTGTGCAAGAAGCAACAAATGCATTTCTGCCACCTTTGATCAGAAGCCTAAGCATAAACATACTTACTGTAATATCAGGCATTGCATTGTGAAATGTTCATAACAGCTGTAACTGTAGACAGTGATCATGCCACTGGAAAGGGTTTAAGAGAGACAAGCAACAACAAACAGTACTACATACCTTGTGATAAGAAGCCAAGACACAGAGAAAACAAGCAAATGAGGGGAACACACTCCTATGCAAAACAAACATGAGAAAGGAAGCAGCAACGGTTTCAGAAAAGACCCTTGTCGGGCAACTAACATAGTTTAAAATTTTGTTTCTGATGAGAAGAAATTTATACTTTTTCCCTTTGTATATTTTTCCTTTTTTCTTAGTATGTCTTTGTCTTTGCATCTATTCATTCCCTCCAAGTTGTTAAGACTGATTGCTGGAGGGAACCATGCTGTGTGGGGACATCCAGTGGTGCGAACAAAACTGTACAGTAGGATGGTAGATGAAAACTTCTCAATGCCAATTATCAAACCTCAATTAAAACACTCTAATCTTGGCTGTCACTTTGTTTAATTTTGAGATGCAGTCCAGCCACGTTGCCTCATTCTGAGCCCTGCACATTGCTCAACACCCAACTTGTAGTGAACATTTAGTGTACACATGAGGTGCACATTAATAAAGCAATCCTGAAAAATAGTGCAACCCGCAAAAAATAAGGTAAGCAGAAGGTGCCATATAATATGTCAACCTGCAGCAATTTGGAAAACCTAACAATGCTCCCCTGAAAATGTTCTCCAGTTTCTGGTAACAGTTTTAACAACTTCAGGAGTCCAAAAAAGTATTGGAGAGGAAAAATATAAAGATCTATATGCAACAAATCTAAGAAAAGTGTGTGGTGTTAACTGTTCTTAATAGTTGGTGATTTTTGTTAAAAAATATATAATTCAAGACAGAAAGTAATATATAATAATTATATATAAAACAATAGAGTGTTGCCCATTACCTTTAAGTGATCTTTTCCGAAACACCCCTGCCATGCGTGCAGCAATGCGGCAAAGTGAGGGAGCGAATTAGTTACAACACAGTCGATACATCCAGGAGCTGGCAACTCTCTAAGTGTGCTTTGAAAGTTCTGACACAATTCCCACATGACACAACACCACATTTGCCTCTACACACACTAACTGTTCACTCCATTTCACTTTTAATTGATGAAAATTGTTCTGGTAAATTATTCTGTTTTATTTTTGTAACAAAATATGAGTACACAAAACGGAACTTTGGCAAATTTAAGTTCAGAGTAGCTTTAGATTTGTCAATCATTAAAACATGGTTGTGTATTTGAGACAGGGATAGTAATATGTGCCAGTTTTTTGTTCTGACCTTCTGATCTTCTGACCCTGTGACAGTGGCTGGTAACCTGCCCATGTTACAAAACCCTTAAACAAAAATAGAGCTTATTAAAATTCATTCACTGAATGTTCACAGAATATGAAAAGCTGGCAGTAATGGGATTGATGTAAAAATAAAGTTGTCAAAATAACTACTACTGGGGACTCTTACAACTAGCTACATTTGACAGTGTTCTGACAGGAAAACATGTATGTGTTCCCATGGAACACCATACTACGCAACTAAACTATGTAACGCAGCTGAATTGTGATGGTGTTGTTTTCAAACACACAATGTTCATAAGGAGACATATTAATTATATTGTCTGAGCCATGCCATAGCTCTCATTCCATACACAACACCATCCCAATCACAGTAAATTAGTTACCCGAACTAAGAAGGTTACGTGTTAAAAACTTGTGGTTGTAGGGCGAGCACACTACATACAGAAGCAAGGTTGCCAACCCCTGCCAGTTATATAGAATTACTGCACAAAAACACTTGTAAAGACAACATCTAATTTTTCTCAAAAAAAAAAACAATAACATATCTATCAAAGTAATAGAAAATATTTAAAAGATCACAAAGGTAGTAAAAAACTTATGAAACCCAATTTAGCACAACTACTAAACTGCACTCATGTCCCCTACAGATGTCTACTTGTAGAAACACAGTTCTGTGTAGATTATCCAGCAAGGCATGACTGTCGCATGGAGATGCAGGCCAAATTGGCATTCTACTCAAAACATCAATTCAAATGAACAGACAGCAAGCAATGCTGGATATCTTGCTCATTCTTCAGGCAACCAATTTGGGCATTTAGTGACAATCAAAAATTAGTCCCTGACATACAACACTCAGCTGATCTATGTAGCATGTTGGCTACCCTCAACATGTGCTCCTCACTAGAGAAGCGAAAGGACAGAAGTGAGGTATAAAGAAGTACACAGACATACAACACCATTTCTCTGTCATTAGATAGAACAGTGAAAGCAATTATAGAGAAAGCAATTTTACACCCCACAGCTGAGTCTTGACACTGGCTGCTCAATAGCCTCCCTTGAATAGCCAGCACAAGTCGTTAGGTCATTCATCATGAACTGTCAGGTTATTCCATCCAGTGGCATGAAAGCAGAGCACGCACACATACACACATCATCACATTCACCTTCTTTTGTCGTTATGATGTTGTAATTTTCAAGAGTTGCTTAGAAACAATAAAAAGCAACATTTAGTTTCTGTGTTCTCACTTATATCCCTTTGTTTTGTGGTGCAGCCTTCAGTTTCTACATAATCTCAGGCCCAACATACACCATAATATACCTGTAGATTAGCCTCAGTATAAAATTGTACTACCAAGTATCAGTTCGCATAAATATACTGAATCGAAAGCTGGCAGATGTAAAGATGCTAGCCTAGGTAACCTGGAATTTGTAAATGGATATGCTTAAATGCATTGCACATTCAGTACTGGGTGCAGTTTCTAAAATATAATTGAATTCAGTTTAAATCTTTCCATGGACAAAATATCTGAAGGACTAAATGAGTTTGCACTGTTAACTGTTTGAACCATATACTATTCACTGAAACTACATCAACTGCAATAATCATTTTGAAGGAGATGAATGGTTATGTAGCAACAGATTTGTCCTACTCACATTTTTGTAATGACACTAAGAAAATCCATACAAACTAAAATAAGATGGGTGGGATACAAAATGAAAAACTCTCTAATATGAGTTGGGTGTTTTAATGCTTCATAAAACATGCCTAGTGTGGTTTTACTGTAATATGATAGTCTGAATTGGAAAACAATTTCTTGTTTTGGAAATATATGTTCAGACTTATTGTAATTCAGGTTGTGTCACGAGCACAATGAAACGTTTGCATTTAGTCACTTAATGTCACCTTATCAACTGCATAGCTAGTAAGTGTCATCAGATGCAGCTTATGCATGAAGAAACATAAGCACAGAAGACCTGTTTTCAGATGGTATCAGCATTTTCCTGGAAAATCTGAAAAACCTCACTCAGAATAACTCAACTTTAGTCGACATTTGAACCAGACCTGACAAATTCCACAGTGTTTGTTATGGAATATAATGGAGTTCAATAATGACCCTTATTTATAAAGCTGGGAAAGACTATTAACAATTCTGTTCAAAGATGGTTGTGGAATGTGCTTACGCAGGCTTAAATGGATGGAGACACACATGTGTATATGTATTTGAATTCACTACATGTACACTATATGCAATGTTGCTTGGGAAGTACTGATATGAGAAAGAAATTGAAATTCTTAGTACACATTGTTGTTCAGCACATTCTTAATTTGGACCATATCCGTGATAGTCCATTTAAGACTTCAAATGCTAATATGTACCCTAAGTGTGAATCTAGCATATGCAAACCAAGACCACAGACCACGTAATCTGAATTTGTTAGTAAGGTACACTAATTAGAAACCATATTACAAACTAATGTTAACAATAATTTAAACTTAACTGCATTTTGTCCCTGTTACCTATCATTTTATTTGTTACATTCTACAATATGAAGAATAACAAATCCATAGAATATGTTCAGTGTTAAAGAGTTGTATTTTTTTAAACAATACTTCAAAACATATTAAAAAAGAAAGATAAGAACACACACATCCATACATGCATACATATGTATACACACACACACAAAATTTGCATTACTGAATTTCTGCACCGCCTTTGTGACACAAGTAATATATCCACCTAAACACATTCCAGAATTTCTGGATTTAGGGTTTCAATAGCTGTCATAATCTTGTTCCTTAATGTTTCAGCACTGTCATTCATACATAATACATCCAGAACTGCACCTTTTGTATAACCCCCAAAGAAAATCATGGGGCATTAAGTGTAGGGACCAAAGAAGCCATGAAATAAGGCCACCTCTTCTCATCCTATAAATGGAAAATCTTTCATGTACAACAAAACAAAGGTACAAAAATGGGATATATGAAAGGAATGGTAAATTCTTAAGTTTTACCACATTTCAAAGTTGTTTATCTTTTTTTGTGCTCCACTGAGTTTTATGATTATTTACTACACATACATGTAATGTTGCTAGCACTGATCATTGACCATGAATCTACTACAATGCAGTCAATAAATTAAATTTCTATTTCTGAAGGTGAAGAAATTTCTGACATTAAAGAAGCCATGTAACAGATGCCACTACAGTGTTACAATGACAGAATTCGGCATCTACATGTAAAGTGCACTCCTAATAAATCACAGCAAGAGCTTTGTATACCCATCACTCAAAGAGTTTTGACTTCATCATAGGTGGGTGATATTGCTCATATGTGGATATATCTACAATTGATATGGGCAGGTACGGAAGTGGAGCTAGTGTTTCAAATTCTGGCCACCATATCTACACACATTGCTATCCATTACAAAGAGATACTGTATGACTAACTTCGTGGTAAGCAGCTATTTTAGCTATTGATATTGAAACCTTAAGACTCATAACTGCATTTAAAAAAGCTCACAAAAATGATCCACACCACTCACTGTTTTTAGGCTGCGCTGCTTTAACATTGTCCCCTGCCCTCTCTTTTTACCCTTGTGCATAACCTGATGCCACCCTCACCTGATTAGCCTCTTGATTCTGAGAGACAGTCTACAACCGATCAACAAGGTTTGCAAAGAAAATGTAGTATTGGCTAGTAATTTTGTTGTGCAGAATACTGTTTTGGCTGAGATTCAGCTACAAGCTCATACTCTGTAACCACTCAACTGCCTGATGATGGCCTGTGGAGGTCACATGTGTAGTTACATAAAGGGTTTGCAAGTAAATTTCTTGTCACCATTCTTCATATTAGGATGTACTGGCTAGTCCGGTTGTGGGTGTCCGTTCTGTTTATTTTGATGTGGCAGCCAGAACAAAAGGCTTGAACATTGTCTTGATCACTGTGTCTGAATGAATGAATGAATGAATGTGCAAGGAAGTTACTTTGTTTAGTTTTACCAGTATATGATTTTTTTTAACTTGGCATTTCTTAAGTTGTCACATATCTCCCATTCACCTGGAGTTGCAATAAACTAACCTGGGCAACAAGTTCACCTTCTCTCCTAGTTATGGAGCAAATACACCCTATCCAGACCCATTCTTTTTATACCATCTTTCATATGATGAAATTTAAAGATTATGCCTGAACATGAACACCATGTTACAAAGCCATGATATAAGGCTCTAGGCAATTTGGATCTTGCCACTAGATGGAGGTGAGCAACCAACCTCATGTTTGGACCAACCTCCCACCACGAAGGTAATGCCCAGCAGCCATCTGACTCACATGATGGACAGAAGGCTAAGTAAGCCTCACGGGTATTTTGCAGTTAGGAAGACAACAATCCTTACATTCAGTCATCTTTCTGAATGAGCTATTATAACTCATAAAATATATATAGTAAAGTTAAAAAATCCAAAATGGCTCATATACTTACAAACCCGTTAGTGCTACTACTACACAATTCTTCACATTAAATGCATGCTGCTACATCTACCAGTCAGGATAATACAAAGACAAATAGTCCTTCAGTTCAGTCCTTAAATAGAAAGTACTTTCATCCTAAGATTATGTGGCTTGAAGCACCACAGAACTACACGACTAATGGCCTACAGCGCATATGCCCACCATGCCTATTTCTCCTTACAACTAGTAGTAAAATAGACAAAAAAAACTCACCTGTGATGCTGCAGAGGAGCCGTAATGTGGGTGCATCTCCTGAATACTGGTTAATCATGCCCTTGTTGGCAGCCTGAGGTACAGGTATTGTAAGAGTGATTGGTTTGTGAAACTTGCGTCTTCGAGGTTCCACCGTTACTATTGGTGACACAGCAACACGATTGCCCAGTAACTTTGCTGCCAGTTCTGCTGATATTGGCTGTGCCTAAAAATCATGCCAAATTATGTAGTAAAATTGTACATGGATAAAGGAGACCAGCAATTTGCCAGCAAACTTTTCCACAACCACGCTCATAAATAAAATATGTATTTCTGTCATATCAGGGGCTACTCCTGTAACAACTTGAGTTAACTGGTATGTAGTGTCAACAAAAAGAAGGATAAACTGAAATAAATAAATACTGTAATATTATTATTGCTGTCATATCATCTACGTTGTAGGCAAGTTTTGAGGTGTGGACAGGAATACTGATGTCTGGTTTGCAGAGCAATTATGTTGTATATACTGCACAGGTTTCATAGCATAGAATTGGCAGACTGTGTACAGCAAACTGTAAGGGACAATGGAGCTGTAAGGGACTACTTTATGGTACTAACATAGCATATGCCTGTAGGAACTGAAAAATTACACCAAACCTTAGGATCGCCAGTTTAAGAAAGCTTGTAAGGTTATAAGCCTGAAAGTGTGCAAAAATGGAGAAGACTCTGATAAAACTAAGTACATGTTCACAGTCAATATACCCTTATAGCAATCCATCAAACAACAATTAGGTGACTGAACAGTTTACTTTGATTGCAGTTCCTGCACTCAGAAATTTTTGCATTTTCATTGGCTATAAATACCAACATTGTTGATCAGCAAACTGACATAATTTTAAGTTTTTAAGGAAATAAAACCATTGATGACAGTTTGTATAATAAACAAACCTGTTTTAAGAAGTATATATACTATATACAACAACTGCATAATTTAGGTATACTGTGAATATCATACTAGAACTCACCAGATGTATATGAATTTGGAAAATCTTTTCCACATATAATTTCACTAAAAAAAATTTATATTTATAAATGGATACTTCTTATGTACCACACTTAACTAAAAACTAAATAAAATCTCCAAGGAAGATTATAATTATTTTAAACTCCTTAATATTGATGTGTGTTTTAACATTAAAACTAATATGTCATGTTTTATCAGCAATCTCTGTTAGTAGTAATACAATGATAAGCAACATGTTTTCCACACTTTGTAGTTGAGACCCAATTCTATTACATGCATTTAATGCAAATATAATATGATACTATATGGCTTGAAGATGGCTATGATTGGTTGCAACATGTTGCCTTATTAATATGATTAACTAATACTGACATCAATGAACACTGTGTTGTTTGCAGTCCAAGCAATCAGAACTGCATGTAAAATATGATTCACTTATGGAGATGAATGCAGTTAAATTAAATATCACCAATTTACAGTGTGTTTACTTAGAGAAGGTGCAATAAAAATCGAACGTTACAGGATGCTTACATTCCATTGGATTTAGTAGAGGTTTGAATGAAAATTTGGTTTTATATGACAACTTTGTATGTCCAAGTAGAACATGCCTTTTACATATTGAATTTTAATTGTACATTTTTATGTAGCAACAAGCTGAATTTTAAGTAGGCAAGTGTAATAATATATAATGATAATGTGAACAAATAACTATTACTATAAATATATTTAGTTGGGCATAATAATAATATATTTTGAAGCAGCCAGACACCGAAGAGTTACGCAGAAGATGTGGAAAAGAATCGGAGACAATCCAACACATTACTGCAACATGTGAGTAACTAGCACCTACCAAGTATGTAAAGAGACTTGATGGACTAGCCAAAATTATCTATCAGAAACTGGCAGAAGCAGCCGAATTGATTGACGATAAAAGTTCATATTATAAGTACACACCAGCCAATGTACTGGAGAATGAAAATTTCAAGCTGTACTGGAATCGCAGCATGCTTACGGACAAAACAATACCTTTTAATCGACCTGACATAACTTTTATGAATAAGAAAACAAAGAACACCTTTTTCATACACATAGCTGCCCCAAATATACATAATCTCACCAAAACCATAACCGACAAACAAAACAAGTACCAAGAACTGCCAAATGAAATATGTGCTATGCGGAAGCAAAAGACAGTACAAGTGATCACGATAGTAATATCATCTACGGTAGTAATTCCAAAGTCACTATCACAGAGTCTAAAAGACTTAACTTGCACCTGAATATACATATATACAACTGTAAAAATCTGTAATTTTTGGCACATGTTTAATTGTAAGAAACTTCTTAAACTACAAGTAAGACCACTGAGCCTAATCCTGTTGATTACTACATCCCAGGATAGATGAATATATCCCAGCCAAAGATGAGAAGAGAAAAATTTGGTAATAATAATAACCAATTTATTTGTGACATAGCATTCACCTTTAATCAGGGAAATGACTAGTTTCTTAGTCAACTAACTAACTAAGCAGTAGAATCTGCCTGGCATGTTTGACAGTTATTAAGTTGGTAAAGGTATTCCATTTTATGAAACCCAAACATAAAATGTGTTCTTACAAAATTCTAGTAATAACAAAGTTTATAAATGAATGAATAAGGAAAATTTCACTTGTAGTCTGAACTAATGAGAGTTCATTCAGCGTGCTTGCCAATTCAGTCAACAGTGATGCAAAGAGTTGCCAACTCAAATCAAATCCTGGCTTAAAAAATTTTGAATAGTTTTAGATAAAAATAACTAATTATAAACAATGAACAATCTGAATATGCCAATAGTAAAAAATGTATTATCAGCTATTTACTTCATTCTAACATCACGTGAGGTCATGCTTTTAAACTAATCAGTCAATAAAAGAAAATAAACAGCGTTTCAATATATCACAAGGCAATTACCCACAACGCACTATATCCAGTTGAGGGTAAATGAAATAAACTAATAAGTAGTAATCTTACTGGAGCAAAAATGCCCTTCATGTTTTCTGCAAATTTGTGTGAAATGCTCAAAACCTATGAAAGGACATGGTTAACAATGAACCCAAGATGAGACTAAAAATCTAAAAACTGTTGACCCACATATGTATGTACATATGTATGTATGTATGTATGCATGTATGTATGTACATATGTATGTATATATGTGTATGTATGTATGTACATATGTATGTATATATGTGTATGTATGTATGTACATATGTATATATGTATATGTATGTATGTACATACATATTCATATATGTTTACAGCATATATGTAGGTGCATTTATCTTGTAAGTACATAGGCACAAACATATATATGCATTTATGTATGCATACCTAACCATAATTTTATTACAGATTAATGATATTTAGAAATTTCTTATTTCCCCTCAAAGATGTGAAGAAAAACACTTACCTTTTTGATTTGCTAATGCACATTCCACTTCATTTCAGTGTTTATCAGCTGATGTACCTCTCATTACAAATGCATACCAACAAGACTCCATTTATGTACTCTGTGACTAGTACACATACTTTACCAAGGGACCCTGTACTTTCAAAATGTCATACAGTTTCACAATACACACATAAATTTAATTTAATTTATGCCCACAATAAAAGTATAGCTTTCCCTGTGCCAATTTGGATGAAAGTCACAAGTGCTCGATGACATCTCCCTACAAACATTTCCAGTCAAATCACGCAACACAAGTGGACAGTACAAATGGAAATTCATTTACTCCTTCAAGTAACACATGGGTTTCATAAAATCTACTTTCACAAAACCCACAATCACTCACCAGATTACTGTGAACATGTTCTGTACTGAATTTTATCAAATCAGGCAACAAATGTAGAAAGTAATAGCAAGATATAATGCACCCCCTAAATTAAAGTACAACTTTCTTGATACCAGTTTTTCAAAAGTACAATATATTGAGTCCAAACACAACTGTTTATTCATGGCGTTGTTTAAAGGCTTTCAGACAACGCAAAGAAGAGACATGCCATAACCATCTACATGTACAAATGGAAGTGAGTCATATATTTATATAAAAATGAACTTTAACCCTTTAAATGCCAAGTTAAATCCCATCTGCCCTTTGCTAGCATTATTTGGAGCTCACCATATTCTCGACATTAGCAGGTAAAGTGTTAAGTTCTAAAAAAAAATTAACATTTGGATAACATAAATATTTTAACTCCAGTGACACATTCCAATATACAAATAGAACAACCAAATTAAAACACCAAGCCAGTCAAGAAATTTCTACATTACAGCATGAGACCAGTGCTTACAAAAAAAGTGCCTATAATTTCCCTACATCTAACATTTTAAACTCATTATTAGTATATTATCATTGTTTCAGTCCTTTTACTTTTATAAAATTGTCTATAAAGATTCTTATTCCCAAGGCTACTTACCTATATTATGTACTTTTTATATAACAAAAAATCTGTAGGTTTTTGAGGTCTAAACCATGCCACTGTGAATATTTCCATTTTATTCTCGTAGACACCAGATGATGGCTATATTTCTATGGCAGAAACATGTAGCTATTTTCGTGCAGTAAACAAACAGTTGTGTTAGACTAAATATATTTTACTTTTAAGCGTACTGAAGAAACAATGGGGATGAATTACATTAAACACCAACTTTGATAAAAATCACAAATGTTCAGTACAATTATGTGGAGATTTTGGGTACTGAATTTGAAGCAGATAGGTTATTAAATATACACAGTGTGAATTGAAATTCATTTATAATCCTAAGTAAAGTATGGCAGTCACTGAACCACTTTCATAAAACTCACAAATGCTTCACAGCTGTTCGAAAAGAACTCCTATAACAAATTTTATAAAAACCCAACAAATCATTCATTCGCTGATGCTGGGTTAGAGCCAGATGGATGGATCCTTCACTTCCAGATCTTCTATGGCCATTAAATATTTATTTTTTAATGAATGTAAAAACTATTGACAAACAGTATTATACACATTGTGTGTTAAGCAGTTAACCTTTTGTGGTAAAACATAATACAATAAAATTCTGAAGACCTGTGTGAGTTATTCAATTATGTGTGTGCAAATTCCTTCAAAATGAATAAGATCTGCACATAGTACAGCACTATATCTAAGTCTAGTAAAATCATCTGTGGTTCCTTCTCAAATGATGCCTATCAAACAGTGTATTCTAGACAAGAAACCTGGCAGTACAGAAAATAGTTACAATATTTAGTTTTCTCTTTAATATTACCTAACAAACCACTGAAATTTGGGAAAGAGTTAGACAATAAACATATCCAAAATATGTATAAAAGTTTTTATGCATTAAAAATTACAAGCTTTGAGATTATATTCGCCAACCACCAAGTTCCTGGGCTCTATATTAGTTGACGTTATGCAAAGAAACATGTGAAAAAATTGTGTAATTACTAATTTATAATTTCTATTAAACTCTATACATGGATGGCAGTACTACAAGCACAATGGGTAAGAACATATTCCAGAATTTCCTGTCTGAAGAAATAAAGGTACAAGAAAAGGTGTCCCTCTGTTTAATTAAGCACCATGCCATGAGGAGGTTTGGAGGACTGGAGTGGTCAAGGCATTCTTAACCTCGACATTAGACAGATGTAAGTGGTTAGCTTCAGTCCAGAGCTGATCTGACCCCATAAAAAAAAAAGCCTGGCACTAAGCAAAACTCAAGGATCTCACAGCAGTCTTACTGAAAATTCTGAAATCCAAGAAGAGAAGATTCTTCCTGATCCTGAGATGAAGGTACTACAATCCTTCAATATATCTACAACTACCTACCAATTAAAATGGCATAATTCCATGCCAGGAACTGGACACCAATTCCCCCGCTTCCCAGCCCATAACCTAGTAATTATACAGACTGAAGACAAAACATTTTCTTTTTTTTTATTGCAATGGCTTATCAAGCATACTCATAATATTTTAATCTTCTCATCAAAAGCTAATGTGTTATTTTATTCCAATAATATGGTCATGCATTTTTCATTACACAGTGGACATAATTCAATATGTCAGAGAGCAACAAGGTTTTCATACATTTCTGATGTCATCTCTCTAAGATATTAAACATAAAAAATAACATTTTTTTTAAACAATTACAGATGCACATATTTTTTGCATTTCAAGGCCAAATTTAAAATTGCTTGATCTCTACAATTTTTTTCGAAAATAATAAACGAGTTATGTCAATTACTGGTACAGGCAACTGATCAGCATTCCAGTCCACTTTGATTTAGGTCTCTAGGCCAAAAGTGACCAAAGTTACAGTCACTGCAAGGTGACAGCTTTGATAAAAATTAATTCTCGAAATTTAAAACCATCATTACCAAAGCCTTTACACTTTCTACTCAAAATAGAAAGGATTCTTACAACCATGACAATTAATAACTCTCTTACTTTCATGCACCTCAGTGGAGGTTGGGTTGTTCTGTTGATTTTGCATGAAATGACAAGAACATGGTTTTGCTTTGTGGTATGAGTTATGAGGAAGGAAGGACACTGCAGGGCAAACAGCACACAAGCAGGCTCGATGTAGCATTCATCATGATCAAACAAAAGTGCCAAAAGCAAAACACAAGCAACAAGAACTATAAAATGAGAGTAAAGAGAGCAACTGAACAGTACCATAAAACAATAAGAGCACTAAGAAGTACATAGTGCTTGTTGGTTGTTGAAATGAGGAAGAAGCTAAACAGTCCACACAGCTAAAATATTCTTTGAAATATTTGTATGCACACAATGTATGCAACAAGAATGTAATCACCGAACAGCTTCTTCCCTTGCTCTCTTTTAATCTTCCGCCCAATAAAGTTAGTTAAACATCGCAGCAAAAGTTGTGAGTGCCACATTTCGAACCATGCTTTGCTTGTTGTTGAACCCTGGGGTTTCTGAATTGACACCAATCACCAAGTCATTCATAGTTTAACTAAATTTATTGGGCACTCAAAAAAATCTGTATACAAATAAATATTAATATGTGCAATGGCAAACCAGTGTTTATTGTTAATAACAGTCAGTGAGGAGAAGCACAAGCCATACATTAGTACGAGCCACCTAGCTCACTACCGTCTAATTGCATCACCAATGAATGACCAGGAGGCAGAATTATCATGTACAAGTATAATTATTCTCCATTTCCTACTGTCAATACAAAAATTTTATTACAAGTTTAAAAATTCTGTGCTTATTGTAAATATTTAATTACATGCCATGGCTAAAATAGAAGCCTGTTTTCAAATTTAGCTAGTTATACTATACAGAATTTGTATTTAGTGTACAGTGACTTTTTTAAAAGGGTAGGTTCTAATTTACATTGATATGCTAGAACAAAAACAATGTTTAAATTAGTCAGTGTTTCTGAATTTGCATATTACTTATAACTGTAAATTTCTGACTAAACATCCATTTTAAAAAACTGCCCCTGCCAATCCAAAAGTATAACCCATTGCCAGAAGTGAAATAATTTAGTCATTTAGGGTAGTATGTTGCTTTAAAGCCGTTATTCAGAAAATTGTTATCACATTTGTGACAACTGTAAATGAGTAATGGGAAAATTCCAGTTGTTCCACATCATGTGCAAAATGTCCTTGAGCTAAATTGTGCTTCCTGATCATACATGTGTTATTCTTGTGTTTCTTCTCATGCAAAGTTGTGGGGAAACAACAAGCATTAGATGACTTTGCAAATAGGGTAACACAGTTTATGACTTCCTTACTCTTCAAGCCTTTCTAACATTAGAATTGTTAATTTCTCATTGTTTTAAACTGAATCACTTTTGTCAGGCTTGCTAACAATTCTCTCACAGATTAAAAGACATTTTAAAAAATGACTTCTAAAATCAGTGATTTCAACTAAGTAAGAGCAACTATAATTTCTGGGTTTAACAGAGCACAGCAATTTGTTTGTTTGTTTGTTTGGTCCCCCCCCCCCCACCAGAGAAAATTCTCACCTAGCCTAACACACTTACTTAAAATGTATGTCAAAAGGACATAAACTTTGTAGTTGTAAAATCTGGCAACACTGTTAGGTAGTAGGGCAGGTTCTGTAGATTCTATAGTATTGGTATTTTGGGTTCATTGTGATGGTGTGCAAGGACCAGAGGAAGCAGGTGGTTGGAAAGTGGAGTCAGCAGGTCAAGGAAGTGTCATGTGAAAAGGAAGACCTAGGTGTCTGGTGACTAGTGGATGTATAGCAGATAACGGTGGATGTTTGTAAGGAGTAGCAGACCTGATATATCTATGTTCAGAGGCCGTGGGACGTCACCAATTTGTGAATTAAACTGTATTGTTCCATAGATTTTGTTGGCAAGTAATGTGTGTGAGCATAGCAAAACCAGAAAAACGTTCTTCCTTCTTTTGTATGGGACTGTGTGTGTGTGTGTGTGTGTATGTTTGTGCTAAAACCCTTCACAGTGGAGCACCGCCTATATTTCCAGAGATAAGGATCATGTGACTGTCTGACAGCTAGGACAGTAACAACTTCAAGTTACAAAATCCCTCAGACATATTCATATAACAGATGGTCCTATCTTATTTTATTGATTGATATAACTTCAAGTACACTGCAGTTTTTCCATATATCTTTAGACAAGGACATTTGTGAACCATCTTCCTTATCTCTCTGACGTCTACAAAATACATTTTTAAACCTTGCTCTTTAACATTTCTTTATACCATCAAACTTGCTGAGTCAGTCTGGTCATACTGACAACAGACCTAATTAACAATATTTTCAATGCTTGAAGAAAAGTCCTAATGCAGCCTGAGTAATAACATGAAACATGCAATTAAACCAAGCCCCAACTTGCAAATTCATCCTACTGTCGTATTTTAATACATGAACTGTGCCTCTTGTATAATTTTTATTATAACCAACAAATGCATTTGTGTGTTATAATAAAAACAATGAAATAAATAAAATATCCTACTTTCTTAATTTACAGATTATCTGTAAACATTATGCAATTATTTGTCCTAACTTTGTACCATATTGTATTATTTATACATCATAATAAAAATAATAGTCACAAATATTGAACTATTATAATGATTAAATCATAGAAGCAGGTGGAGTATGTCCAGAGCACCCACAATGCTATGTTAGCAGGACCCTCACCCACTGAAGATAAAAGATCATGCACATATACCTTCTCTGCTGATGTTGACCCTGTTTTGGGGTGATGGCATGGTGCCAATCACCAACAACAGAGTCAATATCTACTGTACTGCTCTAGACGCTGCAGCTGCTTTACAACTATTGAACAGGTGAAGAGTTAGCAAGCACATGCATGATGCTATCAGCTCTTCCAAACTAGTCTTTTATCCAGTGGCTAACAGCAAACATTTTATTCATCTAAAATCCCAAGGTTTGTTCCACTTATGCCCTCCTAATCATTCTGTGCTAACTTCAAAACATACTACATATGCAAAAAAGTCATTCAATTTTATGGGTTCTTCCTAAATTTAGGTTGTGACTGAATTCTTTAACTTGAACTTTCATAAATGAGACACATTTCCTGCTGCAACTGGCTGAGAGTATAACCTAGACATGACACTGGATATGAAAATAGTATTAATGTGACAAAGTTTACATTTCCCTGTGCATGCCATGCAAACATATGGAAGTGGAGGTACAGCTCCACCCACCTCAGCACTAGTTTGAGGTGAGAGATCAGCTTCACGCTGTGGCTGATTTACCCCACTGGGAAACAGCCCCCATTACCCTCTGATTAGAAGGATGTTTGGGCCCCACAACTGGTGTTGATGATGTGCAGAAAAGAAAAATCTCTTACCCCTGCCAGAAATCGAACCGCAATTCCTCATTTGTCCAGCCAATAGTCCTGTCACTTTACTGACTACACTCTCCTGTCTCCCTACATTAATGGATATTGGTGAAGTATGTGTTATGAAGCAAAACGATGTCACATATTTCTGGTAGGGACCAGTGGCAGACATTTGTGAACATGATTATGAAGATTGCATAACATAAACGGATGGTTAGACCTGCAGAGTTACTAATAACTTCTCAAAATTGACTCAGTTCCATGGATTTATTTAGTTAGTTAGATACTGAAACTGAATTGGCATCATGTACCTTAGTCATTTTAGCAATTTCATGTGACAGTTGCATCTTAGAGGCTCTCCTCCTGTAAAGGTAAACTCACTGAAAGATGATGCACCCTGATTTCACAGATGAGGCCCTGGAAACTGAGTCATTGTAATAGAAACAAATATCTCTGGTGAAGAGAAAGTGTTAACACAAAGTTTAGGTAAATTACATTAGGTTTCAGATTTTGTTTCATTTTCTCGATTACCTGATGACTGAAACTAGTACATATTAGACAGCTTTCAAATCACTAAGAATGTTGTCTTCTGATAATAATACATCAAGGCCTTGTTGTATGCTGAAGTCATGTTCCTGAAAGCGTGTGTGTGAATAAAAAAGGTTTAGATTAAAAATGATTTTCTAATCAGCAATAAAGGGTTAGTGTGAGAGTATGGAGCCAGCTAAAGGATGTTAAGCCAAAAATGAAGGGATATTAAGAAGTGGTGTAAATTGGTAAGATACATTAAAGTAAAAAGTCATACAACCAACAGGCATACAACAAGGCCTATGTGCATAGTCTGCTAGAGAGAAACAACCTACCACACTACATTGCATTAGCTCCCAGCAGACAGCAGTCTTAATATCAACTGCCAGGAAAACCTATTTCAAAACAACATATTCAGTTCAATTATGTCACATCTAATCATGTTCAAAATAAACCTAACACCATGTAATTTGAAGTCATTATGTATCAGCCACCATCTTTATGCTTATGCCAAAGTATCAGATTGTTCCAGAAGAGCTTACACCATGCTATGTGTGCTTTCTGTCACTCTTTATCCCATTAATGAAAAAATAACTTCTTAAAAAACACATTTACTGACACCTTTACTTAATACTGTCTAGAGTACTAACAACCTGTATACATTGATGAAGGTTTTTTTATCACACACAGTGTGAAAAATACTCTTAAAAAATATAAACATTTATTCAACCAAAGTGAAATTACTGTTTCCTAAATCATGCAAAGCTATAAAAAATTCATGTACTATTTACACCACTAATGATTTTCGCACTTAAAGATCACAAGTGTCACAGTGTTGTCATCTGGGTTATGATGCTGTGCAGGCTTTGAATGTCATAACCCACAAGATTATAATATGTATCTTCATCACTGTGAAAGTGTCAAATTTTAACACAAATATCATTACTAAGATTGGGTTCATAGCAGCCTTACTGATGCAGACCAAAACATAAAGCAACAGTGCAACTGAAGGAAGATATCTAAAATATAAAAATTTACTGTGCTTTAAAAATTTCTATCTGATTCAAAACATAATCAATTCATCACTGCTACGAATATGACTTTGATCCAAAGCCATATAGCAAGACAAAAGAAATGCAAACTACTTAGTCATATTAATCTCATGTGTACGTACTGGACAAGAGTGACATAACACATTGCAGACAACTTGAAATGCATTGTGAAAGGAGCAACACACAAAAGGGGTATCAGTGCACAGTACCATGACATAGTTAATGATGAGAATCTTGGGTGCACAACACTATCTGCCCTCCCACAATTCAGTTTGTCTCATCTAAATAGCATGTACATCTAAATGTTATAAAATATAAAATTCATAAAACTACCAACCCTCTTTTTTTATTTAAAAGAATTATTATAATTACTTGTTCACAAATGTCATGATTTTCATCTGATTTACACTACTTAACCCTTAAAATCTGAACACAAAGTTTGCAGAATTTTCCTACATGATTCCCACTCATTATATTAACATACCTATTCAGTGCCAATCACCTAAAAAATTGATGCACCATCAATACATAATCTAGTAACTGATAATTCTCCAAAAATCATGCATTTCGGCAAATAAGAAATCTGCTTCTATTTGACTGTCTAAAACCTCTTTGACAGTGCATCATTAGCATGTAGTAACACAGATCGTTCCATTATCATCAGCAAGTTACCAGATTCTGTTTTTATACACATAATGGACACTAGGCTATAGGCAGGACAACTGAGTTTCAAATCCCAGCAGAAAAAGTTTTTTTTTGTTTCTTCCTCTCTCTTTTTTTACCCTCCCCCAAATTATCTAGACTGGCTCTGGAGTCCACCCAGCTTCCAATACAATGGGTACAGGGGCTATTTTCCTGGTGGTAAAGTGGCCAAGGCATGAAGCAGACCGCTCACCTCTATCTATGCTGATATTAGGAATGAGTTCAACCACAAATCCACTTCCTGTATAAGCCTTCATGATGTGCACAAGGACAATTTGGCAAGTACTTACTAGATTTATAGAATGTGAATAAATTACATTACATTACAGGCATTACTGTCTGCCATGTAAGTAGGTCTGCTTCCTATAATTTCATGAAGCAATAATAAAAGAGTTGGCTATGACTGGCCATATGAATGTTACCATAGCAGGGGAAAGACCACACTTGAGTGGGAAGTTAACAAAAATAACAAATATTTATTTATTTTGTTCATGGTTATTTAAAACAGGTGTAGTTTTTTTCAGTCTTTTCTTTTAAATCAGCATAAGATAACATTAGTTATCAGATATAAATATATTGCCGACTGTGAAACAATTAAAGGATCATTATCAGAATGATCATGTGCACATTATAGTGGAATGCAGCACTTTCTCCTGCACTTAATGTATGACATACCATCAAAGATGTTTTAGACAAAGTGTGATTTTCTCTCCTGCTACAATATTGTCATCACACATTTAATATGATTTTACATGAGAATTACATTAACGTTGATAAAATTCTTACTAAGTGTTTTAAGATGAAATCATGCACTTGCTGTTTCACACAGTCACAAGCAGAAATACATAACACAGGTAAAAGAGTGATAAGCTATTCAAAAGATATTGTAGAAAACTACATAAATAATTAAGAACATGCACATGAGATCACTTATAAAAACTTTGGCATTACTATAATGAATACAGTCCTGTAGATATGCCTAACGTACCACATTCCATCCCATTAAATGATTAATCAAAACAAAGAAAACTCATGCTGTAAGTACATACACAAACTTAATAATAATAAACACTCATAACATATTGCTAATGAATAAAAAAACAGGAAACTGATACCCTACGTATGCTGACTTCCTTCAACAAACCATGTTATCTAAAGCAAGACTAGATTTTATGGTCATGTAATGTGAAAGACTAAGCAAGAGTAAGGATGGATAATACACCCACCATACAGTGAACTGCTTTTGGAAAAGTGAAAAAATATTTTCTAAATTCCTGCTAGCACAAGGAAAGATATAACAGTAAAAAATGCAACTTCTGCCCTAAGTTTAAGAACAACTGTAATTTTCAAAAGCACAACAAGAAAATATGGACGGGCATATAAAAAAGAAGCTGTTCTTATCACCCATTGCATTGGATAGGCAACATTAATGACACTGTTATGAACACACTACCTGAATTACTATCCTCCCATTGTTATACCATCTACAGAACACAACCAGAATGAGAAGCACACTGATAAAATGTGAATGATCTGATACTAAATATTGCAGCCACAACTACAAAGAAGAAATGGGTTTCATTCATTTTACAAAACTAACTTGCTTTATGTTGTGAGAAAGATTTTACTGACAGCAGGGATAAGACTGATATGATAAATTATATGGAGACACTCAAACTCCCTTCTGTACATGAACAAGCGTGAACACTTTCTATGCAAGAAGCAGCCTGACTTTGGCTTTCCAACCTCATCGATCTAATTTGAACTGCCTATTGGACTATTCAGAATGTAGTGTTCTCTGTATGGACCCTGTGTAATCTTGTAGGTGGATAGCAGTATTCAAGAAGAATATGCTACCTCCATTTTCAGTGTACCACTGAAATGTTCCTCTGAAACATCTGTCCACCTACTATATTACATGGTGTTAAAACCCACATGACCACACACACTGAACATTTCCCACCATGAAAACCTGATAACTTCTACCAGCCTATGCTTGATCAAACTCAAAAGTGGTGTTCCAGTGGCCTGTTTGGTTAACAGAAATAATGGATAAATTACTTGGTAATAATATTTCAAACAAACCATCAACTATACCCATAAACAGCTTGGCAAAGAACATGAAAAATTTGATATGCTAATTCTTTGCTTACATAATATGATGACATGCTGTGAAACAAACATGGCGTGCACAATATTTCCCTCTGGAAATGAAGTCCAGTTTGAAAAGAAGCTAGTTTTCAGTCAAGAATATAAAAATTCCTTCTTGGTTATTTGAAGGAATGTACATCATACACTCAGTGACAAGCCAAGGAAGCTGGGAACACAGGATGCACAAACTTTTGTTGGCCATATTTTAAACATTTGGAATTAAAGCCACCCTCAGAACAGTTCAACAGTGAGACATACTCAAAAATTGCTGACAGTCAAAAGAAGAACTGATTATTAACTAATTGATTTACGTCACATTGCAGTGCATATTTAAAGCTGTAGCATAAATGATAATCAAAATATGACTGACTAATTAATAATAAACACAATAAAATACATCATTTCAATTAAAATAGAACTTCCACACTAGGTTATGTTTAGAGTGACTGTTGGGTATTGTGAAAGCAGCGAGACTGAAATTCAGTTCCTATTTAAGGGAAATAAAAACCAAATTCCCACTATATCTCAGAATCCTACTAATCTATACAGTCTTTCACTTTTCACAAACTGCCTTTGACCTCTACTCAGAATCATACCCCTAACTAACATAAAAAAGACTATCACTGTCCATCCATAAATATGACAAACTTTACCTAATCAATAAAATTTTCAAAGGATATGACAATGAAAGCTCTTTACAAAGATTTACGAATGTAAATATAGGATTTGTTGTTCATATTTAACACTTTGAGTTACCACCTACCTTAAAGTAAGTTTTGTGCTCTGAACTTTTTCACATTTTCAGTCACTGATTTAAACTGACCATCATATTAAGTTTCTTAATAAAATCCAAGCAAAGATGGTACTTTTGGTCCACATCACTTATTCAGAGCTGCCAATTTATTCAAGGACAAAATTAATTTTTTTCAGTACTCAACCGATCAGAAAAAATTGACTAAAACTACACAACATTGTGAGAAACCTGAATATATTTCTAAGTAAATCTATGTATTCAATATTAGAAGCCATTTACTGAACACTGTGGTCAAGTGCTTACCACACCCACATATATTCTGGAGGTCCCACAATCGAATATTGGCCCAGAGACTGGCTATCCTGACAGGTTTTCAGAGCGTTCCTCACACCATTCCCAGAAAATTCCGTGACAGTACCTCAAGCAAGGAGATCAGTGCTTCTTTCCACATCCTTTTATACTCATCTAATCGCCTGATTTTTCAATTCATAGTAATCGTACTTACTGAAAGCACTGTCCTATAACTGAGTAATAGATAAATACATAAATGGATACCTAAAATGCTCTTTCTGCTGCCCTCTGTTACGTGATATGCATCTGATGAATGCACGTCCAAGAGTAACTTTCCAAAATCTATAGAAGTAAATTAAGTTAAACTTTATCTTCCAGCTTTTAAATCCCAGTGTAGCTGTTGATGGCAAAAGTTACTCTCATTTCAAATGCCCATCCCTGCACATGAGTGGGACAGTGCTTTCCCTTTCATCCATAGAGAGTTACATTTAATGGGACTCGGGCATCCTGTTTGGTCAATAAAGGTTAAAAATACACAGTTTTGTACAAAGTTCAGGGCCACATGCAATGAAGTCTGAGTTAAAAATGCTTTATTAAAATTTCCCCAATTAACTTAATAATCCATCATTATCCTTTAGTATAAAATAAAGCCTGAGGGTTCAGGACTTTTGAGATGTGACACTGGGTCAGTAGGTTAGTGTTGCCAGGTTTTTCAAAGTTTATTCTTCTTGTACCCCTCAAACCTTGAAAATGAAGGCAGTATGTTCCTTTGAAATATCAGGAAACACAAATCCAGCAACACAGCATCATGTCCCAGAACAACTGAACACTCAGCAACACTAATGTGGAACCCTCATATCTGGCAATATGTAGCTTAATTAAGAAAAAAGTCTTAACTACAGATGAAAATATATAAGCCAACTGTTAACCATAAGTTTGTATGAAAGAATATATCTCCTTAAAAATGAACCATGGAAGAATAAGAGCGTAATGTCTCTCCACAAAAGCTGGACATTAATTACATACATGGAAGGAAATTTATTTTTTGAATAAGATGACACTGCCATCCATGGCAGCAATCAAAACCACAATTTGCTTACAAGATGAATGCTCCAAAATGACACTATCTGATAATCCTCTGGAAGTCATCAGAAGTACTCTACCACTGGACATGCAGCTTGACTCCAATTTCTCATTCAAAACGTATTCACATTCATGAAAGGTGTGTTAGTACATGGAAAGACCTACATTTCCATCACTTTAAAGTACTGGAATACCAGAACAAACTAACAAATGCCCACTCTGACACCTAGCTTCCATTCACTAGTCACATGTCAACTGAATACTGAAGTAGGTTCCATCCCACATCATAGAACATTCTGACACATTCTTAAGAAACAATATCTCTGCCTACTGCTTGTGTATCATGCTTATTGATACAATGTTAATAATTACGAGGGTGAGTCAAATGAAAACCTTAAATATTTATATTTATATATAAATCTTATCAAAATTTTAAGGTTTTCATTTGACTCTCCCTCATATAAATGGGTAACCTAGGATATCAAGCACAGACTGGCAAAACTTAGCAGTCACAATACACATCAACAAGACAAACTAAATTAATTACCACACAAATCTAGTGAATAACTTAATTAAAATAAATAACATGTCTATACATCTTCGTCACCACCTACCTCATGTGTTATGGGAGTATTTTCTTTAGACTATGCTGGTTACCTTGATGAAAAATACATACAATTCTGGATGCTGTCTCTAGTCTCACTCTACTCTAAGGAAACCATTAGATGCAGCTTCTCCTTACTACCAAACAGAGCAATCTTTCACAATTCATTTTTTGCTCCTCACCTCCCACTGGAGTTTTCATATATGTATATATCTTTTATAATCAGTATCTAGTCTCTTCCATGGTTTAGTGATACAGAATAGTTTTTTATAACACCATAAAATAAATTACCCCTTCCTTTTCTCTAAACATGGAGAGAAAGTAAGCCCATAAGGCATTAGATATGTTTTATCCAAAGAACAGACTGCATTCCAAGAAAATACTCCCATGACTTTCATACACATTTAAAACCCCCTTATCTAATATGGCCTAAAATTAACAGTAGCATTCAAGACTTCAATTAAAGAACATTTACCTCAAGATGGACTTACTTCAAATAGCATTTGATGCATAATTCATGTGTTAAACTGGATCGAAGCAAAGTGGCCAAAAGGTAAGCTTTATGCATTCCAACAACCATTTCTTGCTTGACACAACTCATTACCTTGGATTTAAATTCAGATAAATATTTTAACAACAAAAGTCCAGTTCAGTACTTGGAGACAGACACCACAGATCCTTTTAAACATGTAAAACCTATGTAATTTGAAGTTTCTATGATGACTCTATGGTACTGTTTGTGTCATACACTAATGAATTCCGTTTCTTATTAGCTCATCATAAGAAAAATGTAGCTTCAGGGGCATGATGACAGAACAAAGGTTTTCACTTTGTCAGTGTCACAAATCTAGACAATTATTACACTGGATGTTTTTATTAGCAAGAGTTTTATGGCACATGGCTCCTGAAATACCATGACAATACTATGATTACAGGGGCTATCCAAGTCTTAGGGACATTACCTCAGAAGATAATTTCCTATGTCTTTGTGATCAAAAAGCTCACATAAACATGTGTCCAATTGTGGACAGTTAAAGAGTTATGGCTGCTTGAAACTTAGAATACAGGGTACAGATTATTGAAAATAAATGGGGCAAAATAATAAACAAGCATAATATCTAATAAATTTAAAGTATAAATTTAAATAAGCTTCATGAAACTGGCTTCAGTTTACAATGAACTGCACTTTAAGGAAGTTATCAAAAATGCCACTGCTGGCCGCAACTCACGCTGCCACTTGGTTGTGAACAGGACAAGTTGTCAATTACAAATTGCAGCTTCTGCTGACTCTTGCTGCTCCAGCTGGTTCAGGATTGTATAGTGTGACTTGTGAGGTACAGTTCATAGGAGGGTGATTATGGCAACACCCATAACTCCATAACCACTCAGAATAGGGCTCATGCTGATATTAACTTTTTTGATCATAAAGACCTACAGATAATCTTCTGCAGTAATGTCAACAAATCATGAATCACCCTGTATAAGATGTGCAACCTAGTTCATTTCTCACCAGTGATGAAACTGTGAACATCACGCTCAAGTACAAAATACAGCCATGGCCTGCATTTGAAACATGTATTACACTTTGAAAGACCAAGGCATTATGAAGTTGTGCCTCAAAAGAGTTTCACTGGTGCAAGATAATGGATTCACAGTGGATTCACCTTCATTCTTCCTCCCAATTACCAATGGTGAAATACCGTGGGGGAGGCAAGACCATAATAATCCTCTCTGATTCTTGTTCTCTCTCATGTCCTCCCACTCCTCCTCTTCCCCTATCCTCCACTCAGTTCTTCTTCTGCTCTTCCTCCTACTTCCCCCTCCTTTTCTATTCCATCCTTGTCCATTTCTGTCACCTACACTTTACAGTACAAAGAGCCCCGCCTCCTCCAGCTTCATAGGTTTTCCCAATGTTCTCTGAGTCATCCCACATCTCATTCTGTCATATGTTAGTAGATTAATGCTACTCTGGGTAATATTTATTCAGTCACTCTTAACAGATGTCCTATCAATTTCTGACAATGTTCTTCTAATTTACTATTGAATGAATATTCTTGCAATTCATTTTCATAGTCTGTCCACTTCCATGCAGCCTTTAATTCTCCTCAGGAACATCATTTCAGCAGGTCGAATTTTAGTATATTTGCAATAATTCTCTAGCTAAATCAGGTTTTGTTCTAGTAGTCATTGTTTCATCATCATTGTTGTAGTTTCTGTTCTTGTTCTTGTTACTACAGAAATACTACCCATGTCCAAATTACTAAGATCAGGATTTGTAAAAATTTCAAGAACTGAAGAAGGAACACAAATTCACCTGAATTTCAAGACATTACACTGTAACTGGGTGGCACCTATCACAGGCCAAAGTAGTGGCCCAACTTTTAAGCTGGCACTGCCATTCCTCATACATACTAGTGCTCACGGAATTGAAGTTCAAACATGATGTACAGAAGTGTAGAAAGATATGGTTTGGACACAAAATGGGAGACCAACAGATTTTGCTGACACACTAATTTATTGCCAACCATTATGAATCTGAAAGATTAGGTAGCTTGCAAGTTACTATAGAAAGCATAAGGAGCTGACTGCAAGTTCTCAAAACCTGACACTGAAAAGTTGAAGTCTGAATTGAGATAAACATATATTTTTTATGTGATGTCACAAACTCAAGGTTCACACAAACATAAAAAAGCCCCTTCAACTGTGTCACTCCTGAGATAATATAATTGCGTTACATTTCTATTATTCAAACAGAATTTCTCCACTTTAATTAATTTTCTGAAACTCTTTGCTTCAGCATTTAATACTTTGCCTCCTAAAACATGAATGCAGTACTGTCAATTAAGTTCTTTTAAATTACCAGCATTCTACCATATTATAAACAGCAAAGTATTAATAAATCTTCAAAGCCAATACCTAATTTACTGAGAAGCAAAACATATGAATAAGAGCTATAGGCTTTTTCAATATATGCTCATGGAAAGAAAATATAACCATCTTTATCTGTTGATCCAAATCTTGTTCACATACAAAGTACCCATTACATCTCCAGCACTTACATGTCCTCACTCACAAAACTGTAGTGTCCTCGCCAAATTTCGGTTCATGGTGTTAACTTTTGAGAATCCAAAGAAATGTAAATGAACTTTTCTAGCTATACTATTTATACGTCAATTATTCTAGCCACTGAACAACTTCGAACCAATTTATTTACAATCATGAGAATGTTCACCAAACAAGAGAGAAACGTTTCTTCTTAGGTATGTGGTTAACAGTAATCTTTTTCAGCATCCCTGCAGATGTGCCTTTGCGAGGTTTGAACAAATTTACCTGCAGTCCGACCTTGATCTTCTTTGTCAGAGCCCCCTGTGGGAAGACTGCCTGTACTTGGGGTACCACACTGGATGACACCATGCCTCCCTCAGGTCCTATCGCATGTACCTCCTGACGGACGCGAGACACCACAGCGAAATACTGGGGAAAGTCTGTTGTCAGAATCCGAGTCATGCGACCAGAGGCCGTGTCCTCCAGAGCAGTCAATTCTGCAAACAACATTCCAGCTGAGTCTAAATTCTGTGCACCAATTTGACCTGCTAATATCCTAGCAAAGCACTTACTAATCTTAACTAAACTAACACCAAGTTGGCTTAAAGTCAGTGCAGCTAACACAAAGCCCACCATATTACATGACTCTGAGACACCTTCTATCCTGTTAAACCATGTGTTGTAGGTCCATCTCAAGCCTTATCCTTCCATCTCCTTCTCTCCCTTCCAAGTTGATGTTATCTATGAGACCTTCCCCACTAAAATTCTGTATTAAATCATTGTCTCCCCCATCCCAGCACCATGACTAGAACATCAAGAAGGCCACTGGTTTTACAAACTAAGCGTACCAAGTGACGTGCAACTTATTCAATTCCATGTTACCTAAGGTCCTCCTAAAGTATCTTTCTTGTTTATTATAATTTCATTACACATTGAAGTGTTCCGTGCATGAAGTGCATCAAATGAACTCACGAGTTCATTTGATGTACTTTTGCTATAAATAGAAACTCAGTTTGCATCTGGTCATTTTGTGCCTACATGCATCATCTCCAAAACCACTCAACAGACTTAGGAAATTTGATACCAGAAGATTAAATGTACTGAAATATGGTCCTTTGCAAGCCCTGTTTTACTCACATTACATTATATCAGAAAAGGACTCACAAAAAAAAAACCTGCATAAATTATATATATATGTACAGTAAATCCCCAATTTTGTATTCTCATTTTCCATTATATTATGCATTTTTTATATGGTACCTGCCATATGATCACAAAAAGAACGTTTCCTGGATTTCACACAGTTTTTGGCAGTCACTAAAAAAATGTATAATTGGGGATTTGCTGTACATCATTAAGATATATAACTTTCATTTAAAACCTTCAGTATGGGTTTACAAGAACACACACAAAAAAGAAAATTTATAACTATCTAGCATGCAATGTCTCTATTGATTATTACCTGTCAGCAATACACTTTACTGGTGGCATACAATACAGTAATTATAAGAATATTGTAGCAAGCAGTGTTCATCGTCACAGGTGCACCTGATCCATAAGAAGCTCCACATGCTAGCTCTTCTGTCATCAAGTAAAAGTAATATTAATGGCCACAATACTTGTGTGTTCAAAACACGGCGGTTGAAACACCACTGACTGTTCCACTGTACAGAACATGGCTAATGAAATGGAAAATCAAGCGGGCATACTACACGAGAATTTACACTGCCCCATTTGCCTGTATTAGGTGAGTGGTCAGAATTTTTAATGTAACAGGAGGCATTGTGACCACAGGCAGCAGAAATGCAAACCAAACTACATATCCATTCAGAACACAACGGTAGGTACCCTGCCCACTTGTGGAAACTAGGAGGGGCATAGCTGATGAGGGAAAAGTAATGAAGGTGCCACGAGGTATAGTGGTGCCCTTTGTCCAACAAAAATCAAGCGGCCCGAAATTTTCTAAGTCCCGAACTGGAAGTCACGTGACCTACAGTACGATCATAATTCGAGTTATTTTACTTTCCCCATATTTGTGCATTCCTGGCGTCTCTGTATCTACCATTCATTACAATCAATCATGCCGCGTATACATTAACCAAAGACACCAACACATTCCCTTAAATTGAAGTTAAAACTTGAATTAAATGTCATTAATTTTCCGAGGTGTGTGGCTTGCTAGTTCTGCTTCCACGGAAGGAATATGCGAAAGGGTAGTTCTTTGCTGCACCCGGAGGTAGCTGAGCGCGTTAACACGTGATGGCAATACTCTTCGGAAACAAACTACATTGGTTCGATTCATAGTATCAGCATATATTTCTTTCTTTTAGAATATGTTTTGTACTCATAAATACTCAATTAAATTATGCAGTAACACAACCATTAATTAATTATATGTTTCAAAACTTATCTTTGCTCCATTGGCAGGGTTAGAAATGCGAGTGACGCAGATATTTTTTTATTTTCCCGTAATTCTTTTTTCTTTTGACATTTTGTCGGTATAGTTCGCGTGCGGACTAAGGCCACGGAGTTTGTTTTGTTTTGTTTGTTTGACATTTTGTTGACCGTGCATCTCAGTATATTTATCTCAGTATTTAACCAACTTGATGCACAAAATTTGTTTCACAATAAGTTTTATTTCATGCCTCTACATGTTTCGAGCACATGTTCTCATCATCAGGAGG
>Ga0123354_10000082_pt1 | contig 70456 bp, 49 predicted proteins | sample TergutLab28metaG_2_FD_97872 | JGI IMG/M metagenome (GOLD analysis project Ga0123354, IMG submission 97872) | Labiotermes labralis P4 segment gut microbial communities from Petit-Saut dam, French Guiana - Lab288 P4 | ecosystem: Host-associated > Arthropoda: Insects > Digestive system > Gut ... | reverse complement strand
TTTGCGTTTCTATAGAACAACCAACGTTACTTATTCGGGTGTTATTTCAGGTACAGGAGATGTATATCAATTGTCGGATAACAACTCGCTTACACTCAGCGGAGCAAATACCTATAGCGGCACGACATATATCGTCGGTAAGTTGATTTTGGGGACAAACGGCTCTATTGAAAATTCAAGCAATATTTCAATAGATGCTAACAACGAATTGGATATTTCCGCAGGGAATAAAAAAATTAAGGCATTAAACAGCAGTGCAACAACCGCAAAAGTGGTTTTGGGAACAAGAACCTTAACCATCGGCACAGCAGGACAAAGCGATGGCAGCGGAACCTTCGCAGGGGTTATTTCCGGAACGGGAAGCGTTATCAAAACCGGCTCGGCAACGCTCTATTTTACAAACAACAATACCTATACCGGCACAACAACCATCAGTCAAGGCTCATTGTACTTAGGCTACAACACAATAAACGGCAGCGTAGCAGGCAATATCGTCAATAATGGAACTTTGATTTTCCAGAGATCAATCGACTGTGTTTATTCGGGCGTGATTTCCGGAACGGGAAGTGTGTGGCAAAACTCGCAGGGCAACTCGCTTACACTCAACGGAGTGAATACCTATAGCGGCACGACATATATCAACGGTAAGTTGATTTTGGGCGCAAGCGGCTCTATTGAAAATTCGAGCGAGGTTAGTTTACAGAATTATACGACTGCCGAATTGGATATTTCCGCAGGTAATAAGAAAATTAAGGGATTATACAGCGATTCCCCCACTTACGCCAATACAAAAATTGTTTTGGGTTCAAGAACCTTAACCATCGGCACAACAGGACAAAACGATGGCGGTGGAACCTACGGAGGCGTGATTTCCGGCACAGGAAGTGTTATCAAAAACGGCACGGGAACGTTCACCCTTTCGGGACAAAACACCGCCACAGGTACCTTTACCCATCAAAGCGGCACAGTAAACCTTAGCGGAAAATGGTCGGGTGCCTACGACAAAAAATCCGGCACCACCTTAACCGTTACGGGCAATCCCACCATCGGCGGCTCTTTGACATTAGCCGGCGGTAGCATCAACATGAACCTGACCACCACCCCGCCGTCTAAAATCACGGTAACAGGCGCAGTGTCGGCATCGGGAACCAACACCCTCAACATCACCACCAACGCCGTTACCAACTATGTGCTGATAGCAGCCGCATCGGGCATCGGCAGCACAACGCCCTACACCGTCAGTTCGTCGCTCCATACCTACCTCACGGCAACAGGTACACAACTGCTACTCAACGCCTCCACCACGCCCATGATACCCACCATTACCACCACCACCTTGCCCGATGGCTTGGTAGGATCGTCCTACTCCGCCACACTCACCGCCACCGGCTTAAGCCCGATAACATGGACGGTGGAAAGCGGCAACCTGCCCAACGGACTGTCGCTCTCGACAGCAGGGGCAATTTCAGGAACGTGCAGTACGCAAGGAACATTTAACTTTACCGTGAAAGCCACCAACGCAGCAGGCTCTGCCACCAAATCATTGACAATCATAGTGAAAACCAACGCCACTGCACCCGTCATCACCACCACCACACTGCCCGACGGCGTAGCAGGATTTCCATACAGCGAAACACTCACCGCCACCGGCACCGCCCCCATCACTTGGACAATCGAAACCGGCAACCTGCCCGCAGGATTAACCATCTCGACCGGCGGCGTCATCTCCGGCACACCCACCACCGAAGGAACATTTAACTTCACTGTGAAAGCCGCCAACAGCGTCGGATCCGACACCAAACCGCTGACAATAAAAATCTATACCATTCCCGCCATCACCACCACCACCCTGCCCGACGGCGTCATCGGAACGGCATACAACTCCACCTTAGTCGCCACCGGCACCACCCCGATAACATGGACTATCGAAAGCGGCAACCTGCCCGCAGGATTAACCATCTCGACCGGCGGAGTCATCTCCGGCACACCCACCACCGAAGGAACGTTTAACTTCACCGTGAAAGCCACCAACAACTACGGCGCCGACACCAAGTCGCTGACAATCACCATCCTCACCAACGAAGTTCCACCCGTCATCACCACCACCACCCTGCCCGACGGCACTACCGGAACGGCATATAACCAAACTCTCGCCGCCACCGGTAGCACCCCCATCATTTGGACAATCGAAAGCGGCAACCTGCCCAACGGGCTCACTCTCAACGATGACGGCATCATATCCGGCACCCCCACCGCCGAAGGCACCTTTACATTTACCGTAAACGCCACCAACAACGTTGGCAGCGACACCAAGGAATTAACAATAAGGATTGGCAGCGTAGGCATTGAAGAGACGTTGCGCGCAACGTCTGTAAAGGTATATCCGAATCCGACGACGGGAAAGTTATCAGTGAGCAGTGAGCAGTTATCAGTTGAGAGCATTGAGGTTTTTGATGTGTACGGTAGAAAACTATTATCTCATCATCTCATCACCTCATCATCTAATCATCTAATTGACATATTCCATTTGACTGCCGGTACTTATTTTTTGAAAATAGCCACCGAAACCGGCACGGTTACTAAGAAAATAATTAAGAATTAAAAATTAAGAATTAAGAATTAAGAGAATTAACCATTAAGAATTAATCATTAATAACTATTATAACATACAAATACATATAAACGTTCTTTGATTTTTTGATTTGAATTGAAAGTAATTTTGCTCTCTACGAGAGCGGGAGTAAACCTTTCTCAAATTAACAATTAAGAATTAAGAGAATTAACAATTAACAATTAACAATTAAGAGAATTAATCATTAACCATTAACCATTAAAAAAATAACATTATGAACGTATTCAAAAACACATCAATTATTTTATGTATGCTGCTTTTCAGCATCACCGCCTCCGCACAACAATACTGGAGCGGAACAAAAACCTACGGCATCAACAGCACCACCACCATTAGTTCGAACATTGTCTTAACCGGAGATGTTACGTTGATTATACAGGTTGGGGCTAAAGTTACTATCAGCGGGGTCATTAGCGGACCTTACTCTATTACCATGACCGCAACAACTTCAGGACTCGGAAACCTGTATCTTACAAATAACAATACCTATACCGGCGGAACAATCATTACCAAGGGACATCTTTACTTAGGTAATAATACACCAAACGGCAGTGTAACAGGCAATATTAACGTGAGTTCTGGAACACTGCGTTTCAAAAGAACAACAAACTGGACTTATTCCGGTGTTATTTCCGGTAGTGGAAATGTGTATCAAGAATCACAGACCCATTCGGTTACACTTAACGGAGTGAATACCTACACCAGTGAGACACATACTGAAGGAAAATTGATTTTGGGTGCAAGCGGCTCTATTGAAAATTCGAGCAAGGTTGTACTAGAAAATTATGCTACCGCCGAATTGGATATCTCCGCAGGAAATAAAAAAATTAAGGGATTAAATAGTGCTAGCAATACTAATTACCCAAACACAAAAGTTACGCTTGGCTCAAGAACTTTAACCATTGATGGCGGCGGAGAGTTCGGAGGAGTTATTTCCGGCACGGGCGGCATTATCAAAACCGGCACGGGAACACTGGTCCTTGAAGGCGCAAACACCTACACCGGTACAACCAACATCAATGCCGGTAAGCTTAGTATTGGCGCCAACGGCACTATTGCAAACTCATATAGTGTTGGGTTTGGCTACGGCAGCACAACTGCAAGATTAGATGTTTCCGCAGGGAATAAAACAATAAAAAACTTAAGCAGCAACTTCACGAATACGGAAGTAGTTCTAGGCAACAAAACCCTAACCATCAATGCTTACGTTTACTCTGGTTTCGCGGGCATAATTTCCGGCACGGGAAACATTATCAAAACAGGAACAGATGTGCTTATTCTTGGAGGCAACAATACCTACACCGGCACAACAACCATTCAATCAGGCACGTTGTATATAGGCAACGGGGGGGGGGTCGGCAGCGTAGCAGGCAATATTGTCAATAATGGAGAGTTGTATTTCAATAGAACGAATGCCTATACTTATGAGGGCGTGATTTCTGGAACGGGACATGTTTACAATAGCGGAACGGGAAATACCACTTTTACAAGCAACCATACCTATACCGGCGGAACAACCATTCAAAGCGGCACCTTAACCTTAGGCAACAATACCGCAAACGGCAACGTAACGGGCAATATTCTTAATATTGGAAAATTGGTTTTCAACAGATCGAATAACTTTACCTATTCGGGCGTGATTTCGGGAATGGGAAGTGTTACCAAAACCGGCACGGGAGTTCTAAGATTTACAACCAGCCATACCTATACCGGCGGAACAACCATTAGTCAAGGTACGTTATACTTAGGCAACAATACCACAAACGGCAGCGTAGTAGGCAATATCGTTAATAATGCAACCCTCTGTTTTTGGAAATCGGGTTCGGGTCCCACCATTTATGATGGCGTGATTTCGGGAACAGGAGCGGTCATCAAATATGGGGACAATTCTTTGTATTTTACAGGCAACAATACCTATACCGGCACAACAACCATTGATGAAGGCAAGTTGTACGTAGGCAGCGGGGGGACAACCGGTGCTGTAGCAGGCAATATCGTTAACAATGGAAGTTTGGTTTTCTATAGATCGAATGACTATACTTATTCAGGTGTTATTTCGGGAGCGGGAACGGTGGGTCAAACCGGCTCCGCTGTTGTATATTTTACAGGCAACAATACCTACACCGGCGTAACAACCATTTATGGCGCCTGCACGTTGTCCTTAGGCAACAATACGACAACCGGCAGTGTGGCAGGCAATATTGTCAATAATGGCACACTGGCTTTCCATAGATCGAATGCCTATACTTATGAGGGCGTGATTTCGGGAAATGGAAAAGTTACCAAAAGCGGCGCTGCTGCGTTGTATTTTACAGGCAACCATACCTATACCGGCGGAACAACCATTAATAACGGTTCGTTGTACTTAGGCAACAATACCGCAAACGGCAGCGTAACAGGCAATATCGTTAATAATGGAAGTTTGCATTTCGTTACAACGGGAAGTGTTGTTTTTCAGGGCATTATTTCGGGAACCGGAAGTGTATATCACATGTCATCGGTTACTACGCTTACACTTACCAAAGCGAATACCTATACCGGCAGTACCTATATCCAAAATAAGTTAATTCTTGACGCAAGCGGCTCTATTGCAAACTCAAATAACGTTTTTCTTAGCAGCATTTTCACCAAATTAGATATTTCATCAGGAAATAAAACAATAAAGAACTTAAACAGCACCGTCGCTGCGGCGGAAGTTGTTCTGGGTTCAAGAACCTTAACCATCGGCACATCGGGACAAAGCGATGGCGGCGGAGAGTTCGCAGGAATAATTTCCGGTACGGGAACTGTTACCAAAACCGGCACGGGAACGCTGACCCTTTCGGGGCAAAACAACACCGCCACAGGCACTTTTACCCAGCAAAGCGGCACGGTAGTCCTTAGCGGAAAATGGGCGGGTGCCTACAACAAGCAATCCGGCGCCACCTTAACCGTTACGGGCAATCCCACCATCGGCGGCAATTTGACATTAGCCGGCGGCGACATCAACATGAACCTGACTGCCACCGAGCCTTCCAAACTCACGGTAACAGGCGCAGTGTCGGCATCGGGAACCAACACCCTCAACATCACCACCAACCCCATCGCCGACTATGTGCTCATAGCAGCGGCATCGGGCATCGGCAGCACAACGCCCTATACCGTCAATTCGACACTCCATACCCACCTCTCGGCAACAGGTACACAACTGATACTCAACGCCGCCACCACACCGTTAGTACCCGCCATTACCACCGCCACCCTGCCCGATGGCTTGGTAGGATCGTCCTACTCCGCCACCTTAGTCGCCACCGGCATAACCCCGATAACATGGTCGTTAGTAAGCGGCAATTTGCCCAACGGACTGTCGCTCTCGTCGGCGGGAGTAATTTCGGGAACGTGCAGCACGCAAGGAACGTTTAACTTCACCGTGAAAGTTACCAACATCGCAGGAGAAGATACTAAGGCATTGACAATAACAGTGAGTATTACCATCGTCGCGCCCGTTATCACCACCACCACCTTGCCCACCGGCATCGTCGGAACGGCATACTCCGCCACCCTCGAAGCCTCAGGCACCGCCCCAACATGGACAATCGAAAGCGGCAGCCTGCCCGCAGGTCTCACATTCAACGCCACCACAGGCGTCATCTCCGGCACTCCCACCACCGAAGGATCCACTTTCTTTGTGGTGAAAGCCGCCAACAGCGCAGGCTCCGACATCAAAGCGTTGGAGATAGAAGTAAGCACCGGCGACGTAGCGCCCACCATCGTTACCACCACCCTGCCCGACGGCACCGTAAGTGCCGCCTATAACACCACCTTAGCCGCCTCCGGCACCACCCCCATCACATGGAGCATCGAAAGCGGCAACCTGCCCGACGGACTGACACTCAGCACAAACGGCGCCATCTCCGGCACACCCACCACCGTAGGCACATCTACATTTACCGTGATCGCCGCCAACGGCGCAGGCGCAGATAGCAAAGAATTGACAATCACCATCCTTACCAACGAAGTTGCACCCGTCATCATCACTACCACCCTGCCCGACGGCGCCATAGGAACGGAATACAGCCAAACCTTAGCCGCCACCGGCAGCACCCCCATCATTTGGACTATCGAAAGCGGAGACCTGCCCAACGGACTGATACTCAACGCCGACGGCGTCATCTCCGGCACACCCACCGCCGAAGGAACATTTACATTTACCGTAAAAGCCACCAACAACGTTGGCAGCGATAACAAAGAATTTAAAATAAGGATTGAAAGCGTGGGCATTGAAGAGACATTGCGCGCAACGTCTGTAAAGGTATATCCGAATCCGACAAATGGAGAATTGACCATTGAAAATGGACAATTGAAAATTGAAAATATTGATATTTACGATATTATGGGCAAAAAAATAATTGTCAATTCTCAGTTGTCAATTATCAATTCAATAAACATCGCACATTTGCCCAGCGGAATATATTTCATAAAAATCTCCACCGAAGCAGGCACGGTTACCAAGAAAGTAATTAAGAATTAAAAATTACGAATTAAGAATTAAGAGAATATTAACCATTAATCATTAACTACTGCTGTTGCGTTAAAATTATCATACAAATAATAATAATAGTTCTTTGACATCTTGATTGAATTGACGTTGCTCTGTTAAGAGTTTTCTCAGATGAAAAACAGTATTATCATCTAATTATTGTTATTTTTATAACTTACTAAAATTATAAAATGCCAAATTATGTCAATTCAAATCAAAAAATCAAAATTATGTTTTACGGTACATATGTTTTCTCACAAGTAATTGAATTTGTGGATATATACTCCAAATTCCCAACACAAACCGCTTTACCATAGCGCAGGAAATGGTGTACCGATTCGGTTAACCCATCTGAAGAACAGCGCATGGCATCGAACATGAGCAGGTAGGTCAAGATGGGGTATGCCGCCATCTCTACCAAACGGCGTGCATGGAGATCAAGCATTTCGTCGTTATTCATCTCAGAAACTAATTGTCGCGCCTGTTCGTAAAGTGCTTTCATTAAGGTTAATTCATTTTTAACAGACTCAAATTCTTTAGAAATCTCTGTTTTTTCAAAAGTATCTATTAACAATGAGTACGTATCGTTAATCACTGCGCGAATGGCTGCTACTACCTGCAACTGTGAAGTGCCTTCATAGATAGAGGTAATGCGGGCGTCGCGGTACATACGCTCCACAGGGAAATCTTTCATATAACCGGTTCCGCCGTGTACCTGAATGGCATCGTAGCAAATTTGGTTGCAAAATTCACTTGAGATGAATTTTAGCATGGGGGTAAGTGCGTCGGCTAATTTGTTGTAATACTTCATTTCAGTACGCTCTTCCGGCGTTAAGGGGCGCTCTTTGGCAAGCTCCTGCAACAGTTTGTAAATGTCAACACAACGGGCGGTTTCGTACAAAACAGCGCGGGTAGCGTCAATTTTTGCCCGCATGTTGTTCAACATTTCATATACAGCCGGAAATTTAATGATAGGTTTTCCAAACTGTTCCCGTTCCTGAGCATATTTGTATGCTTCGCGATAGGCGGCTTCGGCAATCCCTACCGATTGTGCGCCAATTCCTAAACGCGCCCCATTCATCAGCGACATTACATATTTTATTAATCCCATTCTACGGTCGCCCACTAATTGAGCAGGCGCATTTTTAAATACCAACTCGCAGGTGGGCGAACCTTTGATTCCCAGTTTATTTTCCAAACGACGTACAATCACAGCGTTATCTCTTTTGTCATACACAAAATAGGACAACCCGCGCCCATCTTTGGTTCCCTCTTCGGAGCGCGCCAACACCAACTTAATATCGGCATCTCCGTTGGTAATGAATCGCTTTACGCCATTCAAGCGCCAGCAGTTTGCCGATTCATCAAAGGAGGCTTTCAGTTGCACGGCTTGCAGGTCGGAGCCGGCGTCCGGTTCGGTCAAATCCATAGAGCAAGTGGCGCCTTGGTTGATGAGAGGCAGAAACTTCTCCTTTATCTCTTCGGAAGCAAACTCGTGAATGGTTTCCGCACAGTCTTGCAATCCCCAAATATTGGCAAATCCGCCATCGGCACGCGATACTAATTCTGCCGCCATCACATACGGAACCATAGAGAAATTCAATCCGCAGTATTTATACGGCAACGAAATTCCGAACAGGTTGGCATCAACAAGCGCTTTCAGATTTTCTTGGGTGCCTTTGGCATACACCACGCGCCCGTTCTCTAAGCGGGCGCCTTCGTGATCCACACTTTCCGCATTCGGCGCGATAATATCTCCGCAAATTTCACCCACAATTTCCATCACTTTGTGGTAGGAATCTATCGCATCTTCAAAATCTACGGGAGCAATCGGCACCTCTTCGGCATATTTGAAATCATGTTCTTTCAATTTTACAATCTTCTCCATTAAGGGATGTGAAAATTGCATTTTAAGGGATTCGTTGTCTATGTAATAATTCATGATGATTTAAAATTTGATGTTTTGGTTATAATTATTTCATTGGTTTTATTATTTCATTGGTTTTATTATTTCATTGGTTTTATTATTTCATTGGTATAATTATATCATCTATAATTATTTCATCCCTTCGGGATTGGTTGGTTACAATTTGTTGTATAATAATCCCGAAGGGATGCCAATATTATAGAAAAATGTGTTGGCAAATTCCAAAAATCCCGAAGGGATGAAATGATTATGGATAATATGTTTAATCTAACCATTCAAACAAATATTTTTCGTTGTAATCGATTTCAAATCTTTGAAGAAAATCAATGTATTCTTCCTTAAACGTTTTTTTGCGGTGGTGCTTTTCCTGATTTTCTATGTAATGATACACATTCTTTATCTGGGAATGCGCATACGAAAATACTCCATATCCTTCCTGCCACGAAAATTTTCTTTTTAAAAATTTTTGTTCGTTGATAAAATTGGACGAGTTGTTTTTTATATCCCGCACTAAATCGGAAATATTCATAGCAGGTCTTAACCCAACAAATACATGAACATGGTCGGCTACACCATTTACAATAATGGTTTTTTGGTTTTTTCCCTTAATGATACCGGAAATGTATTTAAACACCTCATCACGCCATGGTTTTTGCAACAGATTTTCTCTGCCTTTTACGCTGAAAACGTATTGAATGTATATTTGCGAATATGTGCCTGCCATATAATTATGTTATCCCTTCGGGATTTTTTTAGTTTTTAAAATATATTAATTTACCTACCGAATTTTTTGTAAGATTTAATTATTTTTGGGATAACCTCCGTTAAGTCTCCGGTAATGGCGTAGTCGGCGATAGCGTTGAGGGGTGCGTTGGGGTCGGTATTGATGGAGATAATTTTGGAAGATTGATCCATTCCTGCGCGGTGCTGCACGGCGCCGGAGATGCCGCAAGCGATGTACAGTTTTGGACGCACGGTTACTCCGGTTTGTCCCACCTGGCGTTCGTGTTCGCAGTAGCCGGCATCAACGGCTGCCCGTGTAGCCGCTACCTCTCCGCCCAAAACGTTAGCCAACTCGTGCAACAGTGCAAAGTTGTCTTTGGAGCCCACGCCGTAGCCTCCCGCCACGATGATATTTGCCGCCTTCAGGTTCACTTTGCGCGCCTCTATATGGCGATCTAAAATCTCTACAATAAAGTCTTCTTTTGTAAGATATTTTGTAATGTCAATAGTTTTTACCACCGCCTTTTTTTTAGAAGTTGTTTCTTCCAGTTTCATGACTCCTTCTCGCACGGTTGCCATCTGTGGACGTGTTTCAGGATTGATGATAGTAGCGATAATATTTCCCCCGAAGGCAGGACGAATTTGGTAGAGTAGAGCTTTATATTCGGTTTCTGTTCTTGTTTCTATGTGGTTGCCAATCTCTAAGGCGGTGCAATCGGCAGTTAATCCGCAGCGGAGGGCAGAGGCAACGCGGGGCGCCAAATCACGCCCAACGGAAGTAGCCCCAAACAGCGCAATTTCCGGTTGCTCTTGCTCAAAAATAGCTTTTACCAACTTAAAATGGGGTAATGTGCGATAGGGATACAATATTGGATCTTCTGCAATATGAACAGTATCCACGCCAAAATCGTTAATTCTGTCCAAGGTAGATTCTACAATATCCGTAAACAACAGTGCTTCTAATTTTACGCCCAACTGTTCCGATAGTCTTCTTCCTTTGGACAACAACTCCAAAGAAACCTCAGCAATTTGCTTCTCCTCTGTTATTTCGCAATACACGATTATACTCATAATGATTAGATGATTAGATGATTAGGTGATATTATTTTTTTAAATCTTAAATTTTAAATCTTTAAATTATTTTTGTTTCCAGCAATTCCGTCATTAACTGTTCAATATCTGAGTTTGAGGAGGTTAGGGTTTTATTTTCTTTTTGTGTAAGGATGACATTGTCTATTTTTTTTACTTTTGTGGGGGATCCTGTTAATCCAAGAGATCTTTCGTCTGCGTGCACTTTATCAGCATTCCATTCTTCAATTAACAGATAGGGTCTCTCTTTGAACAAGGCTGCCTTGTCGTTTTCCTCTTCTTTTAATTCGGAGAGTGTGCGGGCATGTTTGAACTTCATCAATTTTTTGGCATCGCGTGCGCGGCAAGCAGGAGCAGAGCCATGTACGGTAATTAACGCCGGAAGTGATGTTTTAACGGTTTCGATTCCGTTTTCTAATCTTCTTTTAACCACAATAGTTTGCTCGTTAATCTCAATAAGTTTTTCTGCGTAAGTAATTTGTGGAATTGCAAGTTTTTCTGCGATTTGAGGACCCACTTGCGCCGTGTCTCCGTCAATAGCTTGCAGTCCGCAGAAAATGAGATTGGGTTTAACCTGTTTGATAGCTTGTGCAATAGCATACGAAGTTGCTAACGTGTCGGAGCCGGCAAATTTCCGGTCGGTAAGTAAAAACCCTTTATCTGCGCCACGATATAGAGATTCTCTGACAATTTCGGCAGCACGTGGAGGACCCATTGTTAGCACATACACGTCGGCATTTTGCAAACGGTCTTTTGCTTTCAGCGCCATCTCTAAAGCGCACAGATCGTCGGGGTTGAAAATAGCGGGGAGCGCTGCGCGGTTCACGGTGCCATCCTCTTTCATCGCATCTTTTCCCACATTTCGTGTATCGGGAACCTGTTTGGCAAGTACTATAATCTTCATCTTCTTTATAATTTATTGAAATTGAAATTTGCGTAATACATTTTCTATGTAAGATTTGGAAACCGGTATAGGGGGTAAAGAATCGTTAAGAAGTTCAATAACTCCGCCCTCTTTATCCTTTTTATACATTTTAATTTTTTCAAAATTAACAATATAAGAGCGGTGACACCGCACCAATTTATCATTTATATTATCTTCTAACACTGTTTTTAATGATGAACGCATTAAATATTTTTCTATTTTTCCATGGTTTGAATAAAAAACAGTGATATAATTTGTATCGGATTCAATATAATAAAGTGCTTCTAATTGCAGAGAGAAACAAACCACACCTTTATCATCTCTAAAGACAGTTAAATCTGTTTTTTTTGCAGGCGTATTTTTTCTATCACTGTTTCTATATTTCTTTCTTTTCATAGCTTTTTTTCGTTTTTTAGAATAGGAATAGTTTCTAAAATTCCAAAAAAAGAGATGTTCAAGAATAGATAAAAAATGGTGTTTCATTAACTTTTATTAACACCTGCAAAAATATAATTTAGATGCAAATAAAATTAAAGATTAAAATTTATGTTCCACATTAAAATCTCCTTTGCTTTGATAGAGGTGCGTGGGATATTTTCCGTTATAGCAGGCTAAGCACAGATCTGTTCTATTTCCGGCTTTAAGCAGATATTCTCCGGGAAGGAAGAAGAGAGAGTCTGCTTCAATGGTTTTGCGCACTTCATCAACATCTATTCTTGAGCTGATCAGTTCTTCGTATGTAGAGGTATCAACGCCATAGAAACAGGGGTATCTCATGGGGGGGCAGCAGATACGGACATGCACTTCTTTTGCGCCGGCATCTTTCAACATTCTAACAATATGTTTGCATGTAGTACCACGAACGATAGAGTCGTCTAACAAAACAACGCTTTTTCCGGTAATGAGTGAGCGTACAGGGCTTAATTTTAAGCGCACCCCCTTTTCTCTTAATTCTTGGGAGGGCTGAATAAAAGTTCGTCCGATATATTTATTTTTAATCAATCCTATTTCGTAGGGTATTCCGCTCTCTTCGGCATAACCAATGGCGCCTGAAATAGAAGAATCAGGGACGCCGATTACCAAATCTGCATTAACGGGGGCTAATTGAGCTAAATACTTGCCGCAATTTTTGCGAAAAGTGTGCACGTTAACGCCTTCAATTTCGCTGTCGGGGCGGGCGAAATAGATAAATTCCATGGCGCACATTTTGAATGAGTATTCTCCTGTAAACAAGATACTTTCCGGTTCTTTTCCTTTATTAAAAATAACCATTTCTCCGGGGTCAACATCTCTGACAAATGTGGCGCCTACTGCTTCAAAGGCGCAAGTTTCACTCGAAATGATATATCCACCATTTAGTTTCCCGATGGAGATGGGGCGCAATCCGTTTTTGTCTCGGCAAACATATAATTTATCTTGTGTTAAAATAAGAAAAGCATAAGCGCCCTCAATCATGGTAAGGGCTTCTTCAATGGCGTCAATTCGGTCTTTTCTGCGATTCATTTTTATCAAATGCGCAAGGATTTCGGTATCTGAGGAGGACTGAAAAATACTACCTTGTGCTTCTAACGACATTCGCAACTGTCTGGAGTTTACCAAGTTTCCGTTATGAGCCATAGAAAAGTCGCCGGTATGGTGTCGAAACAGGAAAGGTTGTACGTTTTCCACGCCGCCGCTACCTCCGGAAGAGTAACGCACGTGCCCAATAGCATTATAGCCTTTCAGTTTTGCTAATTTTTTTTCATTAAAAATTTCGATAACCAACCCTTCTCCGCGTTCGCGGTAGAAGTCGGTTCCATCGGTAGTGCATATTCCACAGCCTTCCTGACCGCGATGTTGGAGGGCGTGTAACCCGTAATAGGTTAGTTCTGCTGCATTTGCACAATTAAAAACACCGAAAACACTCATATTTTATCCACATTTTGAGTAGGAGCATGCCACACACGACAAGCAACCTTCTTTAAATTCTAATGTATCCTGCCCTCCACAAGCGGGGCAGATTCGTTCTTTCGCTTTTGTGCCGTCGGCAATAAATTTTTTCATTGCACGAAGGACACCGTTTTTCCATGAGTTAATGGTATCTTCACGGAAATTCAGTCCTTCTATTATATTAGCCACATTTTCAACGGGAATATCATGGCGAAGAAGTGCTGAGATCATTTTGGCATAGTTCCAAAATTCGGGGTTAAAACAGCGCGACAATCCGCGAAGAATTACTTCATAACCATCGGCATCATAGTACATGAAGTCGTACTGTTTTTTTCCATCTTCCATTCGGTTTTTAATAATAAAACCTTCGGTAATGGTTTTAGGCAAGGGGAATCTGTCATCTTCTGCTTTTCCGGTAAAAATCTCGTAAGGTCTTTTCTCTTTTGTACCAATAAAAGCAACCCAATCCTCGTTATCGTTTTTAAAACGAACAATATCTGCTTTCAATTCTTTGGGGCGTTTTAATACCTGTGTATCGGTAGCAATATCCGATTTTTTCTTTTCTTTTTCGTTTGTATCTACTAAAACGCCACTTCTGGAGCCCTCACGATATACGGTCATTCCTTTGCAGCCGGATTCCCATGCTTTAACATACAAAGCGCCTACAGTATCTTGCGTAGTCTCTTCCGGCAAATTAATCGTTACAGAAATAGAGTGATCTACCCACTTTTGCACATTGCCTTGGAGTTCCACTTTCTTTAAATAGTCGGTATCGGCAGCAGTTGATTTGTAATAGGGTGAATTTTCAAAAACGTCTTTTACTTCGTCATTGCTCATATTATAGAGTTGTTCTTTAGAGATGCCTAATGTTTCGGCATATACAAAGAATTTGGGATGGAAGACGTGGTATTCTTCCCAAAAATCGCCGTTTTGGTCGCGTGTAGTTTGACGATTATTCAGGTCGTTTGGGTTTACTTTACGTTTTCGGTTGTAGGCTACTTTAAAGGCGGGTTCTATTCCTGAAGTTGTTTGGGTGCAAATACTTACGCTTCCGGTTGGGGCAATGGTAAGGAGCGCAATATTTCTTCTTCCAAAGCGAATCATATCTTCATATAGTTTTGCATCTGAATCTTTAAGTCTCAAGATGAAAGGGTTAGCAGCTTCTTTCATACTACTGTAAACAGGAAAAGCGCCGCGTTCACGGGCAAGCGTAACAGAAGAGCGATAGGCAGCCAAAGCCAACTGTTTGTGTACTTCGGTAGAGAATGCGTTACCGTGTTCGGAACCGTATCTGATATTCAGCGCAGCCAGCATATCCCCTTCGGCGGTAATGCCCAATCCTGTACGTCTGCCTTTCAGTGTTTGGCGTTTTATTTTTTTCCAGAGTTCGGTTTCCACCCGTTTCACATCTTCGCTTTCGGGGTCGCCCGCTATTTTTTCTAAAATTTGGTCAATCTTTTCAATTTCCAGATCAATAATGTCGTCCATTAAACGTTGGGCATGTTGAACATGTTCTTTAAAGAGCATCATATCGAAAGTAGCGTTTTCTGTAAACGGTTGGTTTACGTAACTATATAAGTTAAGAGCGATGAGGCGACAACTATCGTATGGGCAAAGCGGGATCTCTCCGCAGGGGTTTGTAGAGACAGTTTTAAAGCCTTCGTCTTCGTAGCAGTCGGGGATCGCTTCGCGGCGGATAGTATCCCAGAATAGCACACCGGGTTCAGCAGATTTCCATGCGTTGTGAATAATTTTGTCCCACAATTTTTTAGCTTCAATCTCTTTTTTTATTTTAGGATTTTGCGAGTCAATAGGATATTGTTGAAAATAAGGGTTTCCCGATTTTACTGCTTCCATAAATTCGTGGTCAATTTTCACTGAGACATTGGCACCTGTAATTTTACCTTCGGTAAGTTTTGCATCAATAAAGTGTTCTGCATCGGGGTGTTTAATAGAGATAGAGAGCATGAGAGCGCCGCGGCGTCCGTCTTGTGCTACTTCGCGGGTTGAGTTGGAGTATCTTTCCATAAAAGGGACGACGCCGGTGGAGGTAAGGGCGCAATTTTTCACATGGCTGCCGGCAGGGCGGATGTGGGAGAGGTCGTGTCCAACACCGCCCCTGCGTTTCATCAGTTGCACCTGCTCTTCATCCATTTTCATAATCCCCCCGTATGAGTCGGAGCAGTGATCGTTTCCAATAACAAAGCAGTTTGACAAAGAAGCAATTTGATAATTATTTCCAATGCCTGCCATAGGGCTCCCTTGTGGAATAATATACTTGAATTTTTTAAAAAGTTCATAGATTTGTTCTTCGGAGAGAGGGTTCGCATATTTTTTTTCGATGCGTGAAAATTCGTATGCCAACCGGCGGTGCATTTCATCGGGGTTGCGTTCTAATAGTTCCCCTTTGTCGTTTTTCAAAGAATATTTATCAATCCAAACGCCTGCGGCGAGTTCATCGCCGTCGAAATAAGCTACTACTTCTTCAAAGATCTCTTTTTTGGCGTAAGTTTGTGCAGGCATATCTACTATACCTGTTTGCTCTAATTGTTTTGATGGTGGTGCAGCGGTAATCTGCGCAGTAAGAGTTTCTAAATTGGTTTCCCTTGCTTCCACCATGTTTTCGCTGTGGAGTTTTTCCGGGTGGTTTTTTTCTTCTTTAACGACAATAAGGGTTTCATCAAACTCCAAAAAAGAAATCTCATTACTCATAATCCTATTTTTTTCAATATCAACTAATTAAAAATTCTTACTACATGACTTTTTTGTGTTTTTAGAAAAATTAGTGAGAAGAGTTCTTTAGAAAAATTTGAAAATCAAACAACTATAATCAAAACAAAAGCGCCAAGCCGCACCCGCTAAAATAGATTTTGGTTTCAATTTTTTTAATTCTTTTTACCTGAAAACATCAACAAAACAACGTTAATATTTTTTTTGCCTGAAAATCAGATAATTGTATTTTTTTTTTTAAAATAACCCAAATAATAGGAAATTATGTTTTTTTAATGATTTATGGCTACAAAACAAAAAAAAAACACTAACAATTTATGGATAAAATTGTTAGTGTTTTTGGGGAGGTCTCTTCCAGATTCGAACTGGAGTAGACGGTTTTGCAGACCGGTGCCTGACCACTCGGCCAAGAGACCAATGAGGCGGCAAAAATATATTTTTTATCCTATTCTTCTTCTTGCTTTGCTTTTTCTCTAGGAATCGGATTCACAAAGATATCAGCAATCTCTTTAGAGCGGTAGGCCACCAACCAACGAAAATCTTTTAATAACCGGTCGTTCATGGGGAGTTCATTATCTGCCCAAAGTTTTCCATCAGGATAATCGTAAAATCTAAGTTCTTGTATTTCATTGTCCTGTAAAAATATTCTCATTTCATTAGTTTCCATTCGATTGATACCTATTAGTAAACTGTCGTCATCCATAACATAGTAGATCAGTTCTACGTTGAAAATTACATCTACCTGTTTTAATTCATCATCTCGAATAAAACCGATCATATTTTTTCCTTTCACTTGATTAAATTCAACCTCATCATATACATCGGAAACAATAAAAGCATTTTTAAGCAATTCTAATTGCGAAGTAATAGAATCAATGACCGAGAATTTGATAGTATCTCCGGAAAATTGGTTTTTTTCATTCCAAAGCACCGGATTGTGGAACATCATTCCAACAGAATCTAATACATTATAACTCATTGAATCGCAAGCACCCTGATACTCTTTGCTAAAAAACTTTACATGATAATAGGCCAACAGCAGTTCGGGATTTTGGGCAGTATCAGTATACATTTTTAGCGTATCGCTATGCAAATAAAGGGAATCACTTTTTTCTTTGTCAATCAGTATTAGCAGGGCGCTGTCGGTAATCCACGACAAACCTCCTTTCTCTAAGTATTCGCCATAATGCCCTAATACTATAAATCCCCGTGCAGTATCATTGATCATAACATTGCTTCTTGCAATTCCAAATTCTCGGTTTTTATCATAATAAACAGAGTCGGCAGTAAGCACTTGATTTCTATTCATAATTTTCACACTGTCAATAAGTTGTGATAGGTTATTACGGGTATCAAACCATCCCGAATTTGTGAAGATATTATTTTCTTTGGAAACCAAATGGGTTCGACATAAGAAATAGACAATTTCCGTATTAGAATTATAATTAATAGAATCGCACGTCATTTGATAAGTAGGATTATTAAGAATAACATCTTGCTTAAAATGAGCAATATTGGTATGCGTATTATATCTTCCTATCATACTGGTTAGGGTATCCTCTTTTGAGATCATTTTTCCGCCGGTAACATAATATCCAATTCCGGTACCGGTATAGTAAATTAAACTATCGGTATAGAGTGTTGATTTATTATCTTGGAGAATAACATTTCTTGAAACGGTAGATATTTTAGAGTTGCCGTCGTACATCGCTCTATCTCCATATAAAGTAACCGAATCATTAACAAAGAAAGTAACCGGTTCACCAAAGGCAATTATCTTATTTTCGGACTTATAATAGTATGCGCTATCTGCATAGCCAATGGAATTTTCGTGCGTAAAAATCACATTTCCTATTAATCTGTCCACATCGGGCATATAGGATTCGTCGTAATATTGCATATCTGTCCGGAAGGCAATTTTTTTTCCTTTTTGCTGAGCAAACAGCACAAAAACATTACAAAAAGCAAGAAGAAGCAAGTAAAAACGGAACATTAGCGACTATCTAAAGGAACACCATTAATTTCAATAATTCTATCCTCTTTAAACAAATAGGTTTTTTCTATTTGACCATCAGGTAAATACGAGGTTTCCAATCCCTCTTTTTTATTATTTACAAAATTAGTTTCACACAAGATTCTGCCTACTTCATCGTAGGTTATTCTTTTTCCGATTCCTTTCACAAAAAAGCCCTCTCCTGTAAGAAGCCCTCTTGGATCATAGTTTTCCCAGATTCCGTCGAACAGATCATCCACAAAAGCACCTGACTCTTTGATTTCTCCACTTGAATACCATGATGTTACGGGTCCATTCTTGATTCCGTTTGTGTAATGTGTTTCCAAATTACGGTTTCCGTTTTGATAAAAATACGTTTCAACCCCTTCTAATCTATCCTCTTTATAAATGGCTAATAATTCAATATTACCATCGAAATAACGTTTAATTAGTTTTCCATTTTTCTTTCCTCGCTTCATCTCAATCTCCATAGTTTTTGTAGCATACCAAGAATGGTAATAGGTGGTGGTTCCTGTCTCTTTTCCACAACGATAGTGTGTTTTAGATTTTAATTTTCCGTTTCCATAATATTCATGTTTAACCTTTATGCAGCCTGTAAATAAAAAAAAGGTAAAGAAGAGGAGAATAAAAAGATGCAGTTTTTTCATTATTTTCAATGATAATTCAAGGAGCGCAAAAATAAGAAAATAATAGAATTGAATTATTATATATTTTTGCCGCCAAATTTTTCAAAAACTTAATTCACTTAAAATACTACATTAATATGGGCAAAAACTTAATTATTGTTGAATCTCCTGCAAAAGCAAAGACTATTCAAAAATTTATAGGGAAAGACTATGAAGTCATCTCAAGTAAAGGTCATGTACGCGATTTACCTGATAAAGATTTGGGAATTAATGTTCATAAAAATTTTGAACCCCATTATGTCATTATGCAGGATAAGAAAAAACTGATAGCCGACATAAAAAAGATGTCTGAAGAAGCCGATGAAGTATTGTTAGCTACCGACGATGACCGTGAGGGGGAAGCTATATCCTGGCATTTAATAGAGGTAACCAAAGTTCCTCTTGAAAAAACGAAACGCATAGTATTTCATGAGATTACAAAACAATCTATTGAACAAGCCTTGATGCATCCGCGTCAGTTGGATATTGATTTGGTAAATGCACAACAGGCAAGAAGAATATTAGACCGCTTGGTAGGATTTGAACTTTCTCCTGTGCTTTGGCGGAAAGTAAAACCACAACTCTCTGCCGGCCGCGTGCAATCGGTAGCGGTAAAGTTGATCGTGGAAAGAGAACGGGAAATAAGCCGGTTTCAGTCTTCTTCAAATTTTAGAGTTACCGGTGAATTTCAATCGGAGCAAAACAAAAAAAATCAACTAATTGCCGAGCTAAATAAAAGATTTGACACCAAGGAGGAAACAGAGTTGTTTTTAAGCGATTGTAAAAGCGCAAAGTTTTCCGTAGCATCGGTAGAAAAGAATCCGGGGAAAAAATCGCCTGCTGCGCCATTCACTACTTCTACTTTGCAGCAGGAAGCGGCAAGAAAGTTAGGGTTTTCTGTAAGTAAAACGATGGTTATTGCCCAGCAACTTTATGAAGCCGGTTATATAACTTATATGCGTACCGATTCGGTAAATCTTTCAAATTTGGCTTTAGCATCCGCAAAACAGGAGATTGAAAAATTGTATGGCTCCGAATATTCAAAAACACGGAAATATGTTACTAAAACCCGCGGTGCACAGGAAGCCCACGAAGCTATACGCCCCACAGATTTAGAAAATCAAACAATTCCGGGTGATACTTTTGCTAAACGCTTATACGAATTGATTTGGAAACGCACGATAGCTTCCCAAATGAGCGATGCCCTTACAGAAAAGACAGTGATTAATATTCCCATCTCAAACCGCGAAGAAAAATTTGTTGCTACTGGTGAAGTAATTCTGTTTCAGGGTTTTTTGAAAGTGTATTTTGAATCTAATGATGAAGAACAAGATGAAATACTGGGCGTTATTGCTCCGGTAATTCAGGGCGAGACGTTATGTGCTTTAGAAATAAAAGCGATACAAAAATTTGCACAACCGCCCGCCCGCTACACCGAAGGCAGCTTGGTAAAAAAATTGGAAGAATTAGGAATCGGTCGCCCCTCTACATACGCCCCCACTATCTCTACCATCCAAAAAAGAGAGTATGTGATTAAAGAAAATCGCCCCGGAAAAGAACGCTATTTTATTCAATTGGTTTTGAAAAATAATGAAATTAAAGAAACGATAGCTAAAGATAAATTCGGCGCTGAAAAAGATAAACTATTTCCCACCGATATTGGAATTGTGGTAAATGAATATTTACAAAATAATTTTGAAACCATTATGGACTATGGTTTTACTGCGCAAGTGGAAAAAGAGTTTGATGATATTGCAGAAGGCGCAATAACATGGCAGAAAATGTTGGATCAATTTTATAAAGAATTTCATGAATCTATTAATATGGCCATTTCTCACTCTCCAAAAGCAAGTGGTGAACGTATTTTAGGACAAGACAATTTCGGCAAAAATGTATATGCAAAGTTGGGAAAATATGGACCTATGGTGCAAATTGGTGAAAACTATGAAGATAGTAAAGCCTCGTATGCACGTATGAAAAAAAATCAATCTATTGAATCTATTACCCTGCAAGAAGCGCTGGATCTTTTTAAACTTCCTAAAACATTGGGCGTTTACAACGACCTTTACGTGGTAGTGGGTATGGGACGCTTTGGCGCCTATATAAAATATGGCGAAGAATATGTTACCATTCCTAAAGAGATGGATCCTTTGGAAATAGATTTTGAAACTGCTCAGAAATTAATTATAGAAAAAACAAAACAAAACGAAGTCAGAGCCCCACGTCTGCTGGGAAAATTCAACGATAACGACCTCTTTGTTGTAGTTGGAAAGTATGGTCCTTACATAAAATATAATGACAAAAATTTTACTTTAGAAAAAGGACTAAACGCTGCTACCATAACCTTGGATGAGGCTATTCAGCAGATTTCTAATGCGGGTACTAAAAATATTTTGGTATCATTCTCAGAGAATGATACCATTAAAGTTATAAGGGGAAGATACGGCGCTTATATTACTAATGGAATGGATAATTTTAAAATTCCTAAAGGGGTAGTTCCAGAACGAATTACGTATCAGGAAGTTGTACAAATTATTGCCCAATCGGAACCCACATCCAAAAAACGTTTTATTAGAAAAAAATAAAAATGGAACTTCTCCCCTTTTTTGAACCTGTAAATGTAGATCAGTTTTTTCATAGAGAAAAAAACATAAACCCTCAGTTATTGCTTAGCCACATTTGGTTTACAGAAAAGGAGACCGAGCCCGACTTAACTAATATTGACATTGCCATTTTGGGAGTTCCGGAAGCTAGATATTCAGAAAATAACGAAGGGTGTAGCGCTGCACCCGATGAGATTAGAAAAGAGTTTTATAAACTGTTTTGTTGGAAAAATAACGTTTCTATCTTAGATATGGGTAATTTAATACTCGGAAAAACCATTGAAGATACTTTTACCATTCTTTCCGATATCCTTGCTTTTTTGTTAGACCAAAAAGTTATTCCTATCATTTTGGGTGGAAGCAACGACTTGGCTTTTGCAAACTATCAGGCTTATGCAAAGTTAGAAAAGGTTGTTAATATTGTTTCGGTGGACTCTAAATTAGATTTAGGAAGTGAAAAAGACCCCATTTCATCAGAAGCCTATTTGAATAAAATTGTGCTACAACAACCTAATTATCTGCTTAATTATTCTAATGTTGGGTATCAAACGTACTTAAATAGTCATGAAGATATTGAATTAATGAAACAACTGTTTTTTGAGACGTATCGAGTGGGTGTTATGAGAAAAGATATGGATGAGATTGAGCCCATCGTGCGCAATGCTGAGATGTTGGCTTTAGATATTTCTGCTGTACGCCAAAGCGATGCGCCCGGAAATGCCAATGCCTCCGCTAACGGTTTCTATGGGGAAGAGATTTGCCACATAGCCCTGTTTGCCGGTTTAAGCGATAAACTCTCCTCGTTCGGCATTTATGAGTATAATCCCATACACGATTATTTTACCCAAACCTCTCAACTTATTGCACACATTCTTTGGTACTTTATTGAGGGGTTTTCCTACCGACAAAACGATATTTTGTTTAAAGATCAAGACCAATATTTACGCCATGCCGTACCTGTTACAAACGCGCTGACCGAATTGGTTTTTTATCAGAGTAAAAAAACAGGACGCTGGTGGATTGAAGTCCCTTTCTTTCATATTAAAACACAACAAGATAAAATATATTTTCTTCCGTGCTCTAAAAACGATTTTGATACGGCATGTAAAGATGTAATCCCCGAACGCTGGTGGAGAACTTATCATAAACTAAACAGGTAGTTATTAATGATTCATTTCCTAACTCCCTAACTCCCTAACTTCTTAACTTCTTAACTTCTTAACTTCTTAACTTCTTATCTTATGAAAAACCCCCTTATTTTTTTAGTTTTTTTAAGCATCTGTACTTTGGGATTAGCACAAACAGAAGCGCAAGATTCAGTACCCCCTTCCAAGTGGAAAATGTATTGGAAGCTCTCAGGTGTTGTGGGACTAAAAGTTTCTCAAACACAATTGATAAATTGGGCAGCAGGAGGCAATAGCAACTTCGCCGGAATAGGTTATGCCAATATAACCCTAAATTATAAGCAACACCGATTTGCGTGGGATACCAACCTTGATACCGATTTGGGAGCTCTGTATGCATCTGATTTTAAAAATTATAAATGGAGAAAAGGAAACGATAAAATTAATTTTTCCACGATTTTCGGATACGCCATCAGCCCCGAAGAAAATATTAATAGTATGTGGTTTGTAGCTGCACAGGGTACTTTTAAATCACAATATATGTATGGTTATGAATATCCGGATACTACCCGAAAAAAACTATCAGGCTGGCTATCCCCCTCATATACAGAACTCTCTGTGGGTATTAATTGGAAGTGGACAGATCTAATCTCCATATATTGTTCCCCCGTGGCAGGTCTCATTACAAGTTGTACAGATACTGCCTTGCGAAAATCTTACGGAGTGCCGGAAAATAAGTCGGCAATCGCTACTTTGGGCTTAACTTTCGGGGCAGGAATTTCATACGAGGGTGTGAAAAATTTGAAAATATTATCAACCGTTAAACTCTATACGCCCTACACCGACAAAGATCAAAAATTCGGTAATTTCAACGTAGATTGGGATGTTATCATCACCTATCAATTCTTAAAAGTGTTAAATGTTTCGCTCACTACAAATCTTAAATATTACCATAAAGTTCTGTTTCCGGAGGCTCCGACACGCCGTGTGCAGTTTCAGGAGATATTTGGACTGGGGGTAGCGTATAGTTTTTAAGTTCCACCCCTATAGCATCCTCCACTCTAAACTCCCCAATTCTTGTTCTCCGCAACGTGGTCAAGTAGGCACCACTCTCTAATTTTTGTCCGAAGTCGCGGGCAATAGCGCGTATGTAAGTCCCTTTGGAGCAAACAATTCTAAAATCAACTTCGGGCAATGCCACTCTTGTAATCTCAAATGTAGAGATGGTTATCTGTTTTGGTTTTATTTCAGGTTCTTTTCCTTCGCGTGCCAACAAGTAAGCACGTTTACCATCTACTTTGACGGCGGAAAAATGGGGTGGGATCTGCTCTTGTACGCCCACAAAAGAATGCGCCACCTGATGAATTTTTTCTTCGGTAATATGCTCAATAGGAAGAGTTTCATCCACAGGTTTTTCCAAATCAAAACTGGGGGTTGTGGCGCCCAGCATGAAGGTGCCGGTGTATTCTTTCTCATGCGCCTGATACTGATCTATTTTCTTGGTAAACGACCCTACACAAATAATCATCACTCCGGTAGCCAATGGGTCTAATGTGCCGGCATGGCCTACCTTTACCTTGATCCTTTTTGGGTCTGTATTTGGGCGACCGTAAAGGTCGTTGCTATTTGGGCGACCGTAAAGGTCGCCCCTACGGATATATTTTTTTACCTTTTCTACCAAATCGAACGAGGTGCATTGATATGGTTTGTCGAATACCAAAACATCGCCCTCAATATTTATATTTATTTCGGGGAGGTCGAATCTTGCTTGATGAATCATTTTTTTTACCATAAGGCATATATTAATGTAGTGATTCCGGCTATACTACAATATAGTACAAACCATAACAGGTTGGTACGTTTTACTAATTCTATCATGAATTTGCAGGCAAAACATCCGCAAAGATAGGCGGCAAAGAAGCCAATGATCAAAGAAGTTGTGGGTATTCCGGAAACGGCTGCGGAAAAATCTCCTTTCATAACTCCCAGCGCAGTTTCGCCCAAGATGGGGATCAATACCATTAAGAAAGAGAACTTTGCGACATCCTCTTTCTTTACACCTGCCAATAATCCGGTGGCAATAGTAGCGCCGGAGCGGGAGAGTCCGGGTACAACAGCAATAGCTTGTGCGACGCCAATCAAAAGGGCTTTTTTCCAGTTGATAGAGGTAAGAGATTTCTGATTTAAAGATTTAAAATTTAAAAATTTAAAGTGAGATGAGGAAGATACGTTTAATATGGAGGATAATGCAAGGAGTGTTGCGGTAACTAATAGCATGGAACCAACCAAGATTACTCCTTCTCCGAAAAGTTGTTCTACGTTTTTCTTAAAGAACAGTCCCACAATCATCACCGGAATCATAGAAAGAAAAATCATGCTGATATATTGCGTTTCGGGGTTCCATTGCAATTTAAAAAGCTTTAAAAATAACGTAGCGATCTCTTTGCGTAAAATAGTGATGGTACTCAACACGGTGGCGCAGTGCACGGCGGTTTCAAAGGCGATATTGTCGGTAATTTCCATGCCGAGCAATTCTTTGCCGATAATAAGATGCCCGCTGCTACTTACAGGCAAAAACTCTGTTAATCCTTGAATAATTCCTAAAATAAGCGCTTGTAACCAATCCATAACGATGTGTTTATGTGCAAAAGGACAGGTAATGCCTGTCCTTTTTTGTTGGCTCCCCCTCTAGGACTTGAACCTAGGACCCTCTGATTAACAGTCAGATGCTCTGACCAACTGAGCTAAGGAGGAGTGTTGGTTTTGAGGCGGCAAAAATATATTTTTTTTGATAAGATGATGAGGGGATGAGATGATGAGGTGAATTTTTTTGTAAAAAAAATAACGCTCTGTTTTGAGTGCAGATTTACTGTGTTTTTAATGGTATTTAAACATGAAATTGTTGTATTAGAAAGCATAAAAAACGGAATACATTGCGTTTTTTACAAAGATATTCCGTTTTTTATGTTGAGAAATTGCGAACTTTCTGCCACTTCACTTGCAGTTTCTCGTCATCGTTTTACTTTCAGTTTTTGAAAAAAAAGGTCTCTATCAGAAGGGCAGGTCGTCCGAAAAATCGGGTTCGGTGGGTTCTGGGAGATTTTCGATTACCGGAGGAGGTGAGTTTGGAACCTGCGTTTCGGTAGGTTTGGTTTCCTCTTTGGGTCCTAACATGGTAAATGTACTTGCCTCAATTTCGGTATAGTACTTTTTCACGCCGTTATCTTCCCAATTTCGGGTGCGAATTTTTCCTTCCAGGTAGATCATTTTCCCTTTGACGAGGAATTGTTCGGCGGTTTCAGCCAAATAGCGCCAACAAACGATGTTGTGCCATTCGGTCAATTCAATTTTGTTTCCCTCTTTATCTTTGCGAAATTCAGAGGTTGCCAACGGAAAAGATGCTTTTTTCACGTTGCTTTCAAAGGCGCGCACTTCGGGATCCTTGCCCAAGCGGCCAATAAGAATGACTTTGTTCACTCCAGACATAGTAGTAAGATTTAGTTAATAATGCACCGCAAATATACGTTACGAAAATGCGTTTGTCAAGAGGTAAGTGCATTTTGTTGATAAAAAAAAATTATTTTGGCTGTGGTTTAAACTTCGCTGTATTTAGAATTTTTTGATAATCAGATTCTTGCATAAGATCAGGGAGGGTTACTTCCGGATTGTTTTTCATGTAACTTTGGATAAGTTTCCAACCCATAAATATACCTAATCGTCCGGGCGAGTCGCTTCCGAACTGTTTTGTAAAAGGCGATTCTTCAATATAAAGCCTCAACAACGCATCTCCTTTGCCAAAAAGTTCGTTTTTTTCAATCAGATAACTCCAAATATTTCCCATATATTGGTTTGCCCAATTGAATTTTTCTTCCGAATATCCTATAATATATCTCTCGTGCAAATCAGGAAACATCATTTCTGTAAAAAAGAGTCTTTTTCCTTCATTGATCATGGTTTCAATAAGTGTTGTGCGCGGCGTTGGTTCCCAGTGCTTAAATACCATAGCTTTTTTAAAAATATCAACAGGCAAAAAAACCGGGTCACACCTTTCGGCAATATATGCGGGCAATCTTACAGCGCTGTAATAGGGGTTGTCCGAACCCAAATACATATCTATATTTATACACAAAAAATGATCATAAAGATAAACGGAAGGCATGGTAAGATCAAGCCCCGGAAGCAATGTGAGCATGGTTGGAATAGGATCTTTGGGATAAAAAACTTTATAGTATCCGAACGCTGTTTCTAAATCTTTTAAAATGTGATCGATTTTTATTGCTTTTTCAGCAGCAAGATGTAGTGCAATAATGATCGTATCTTGCAAGTATGCTTTTAATCCGTTTAATTGTGCGGAATCATTCCAAATATCCGGTTCAATCAGAAATGGAGGATATAACTTGGATAAACGCTCAACTTCTCTTGGTAAATCATTCAAATCTAAAGAGAAAAGATCGGTATCGTAACGTAAAATTTGAAGATTCAATTGCTTCTTCGCTTGATTTAATTCTAAACTGCTAATGTTATTTTTTGTTGATTTTTTTTTACAACATAGAAGAAAAAAAAATGCAAATACTAATGCAAAAACAACCGTGATTATCCAAAAATATGGGCGCATGAACTTCATACTTTCTTTATTTTCATAGAGAAACGTTGATGTTTTAGAATTATTTCAAGAGCTTTGACATATTAACATTATGCTGTTTATTATTTATAATAATATCATGGTAAAAAAAGTCTCTTTTTAAGTATTTTTGTCGGTCAAGGAACTTTTTTGCAAGTGTTATGAAAATCATTAGATTTATTGCTTCTTTTTTGATCGTTTTGGGCATTTTGGCGCTCATGGTTTGGGCTGCAAAAAAAGCCAATAATAAAATTTGTACCGGCATCTCCATTCAAATAGATTCTTCCGAAAAACATGAATTGCTCACAAAATCAGATATTTTAAACATTTTGGAATATCATAATGTGCTTTGGGAAGGAAAAGCTAAAAATGAGATAGACCTATCTTCTATCCAAAAATACTTAACTCAGGAAAATTACATAAAATCGGTAGATAAAGTGCATTTTTTGGGTTCAAAACTGCAAATAGAAGTTACTTTGTATGACATTTTATTGGAGGTGGAATCCAATAGCGGACAGAAATTTCTTTTAGATGTTCAAGGTACTTATTTACCATATTCACCAAAAGTAGGGAATGATGTAATAGTTGCTTCAGGGTATATTCCAAACACCTTTCGAAAAAAAGAGCAGGTAAATCCTAACGAAATAGCACTTTTTGAACTATTCACTATAGCTTCCTTAATTACAGAAAATCCCTATTATACGGCACTGTTTCAAAAGTTGGATATAGATAGTAATCAAAATATTACGCTATTTCCTTCGGTGGGAAATATTCCCGTTTTGTTTGGTACTACCCAATACGCTCAAGAGAAATTCAGGTCGCTTAAATATATGTATGACGAAGTTCTCCCTTATGTGAATGACAATATGTATGCACAGTTAGATGTGCGATTTAAAAATAGAATTGTTGCAACAAAAAATAAATCTTAACATGGCATCTTATAAAGAAACTCAAGAACAACCCCAAATTGTAGTGGGATTAGACATTGGAACCACCAAAATAGCTACGATCATCGGTTTCCAAAACAACGATGGAAAAATAGATGTATTAGGCTACGGCAAAGGTGATTCAACAGGCGTTCAACACGGATTGATTTTTAACATTAATAAAACCGTTGATGGTATTAATGTTTCAAAAAACACAGCAATAAGCCGTTCCAACCAAGAGTTTAACTCGGTGTATGCCGGCGTTGCAGGACGCCATATCAATAGTATGGAGTTTAAACATGTAGTAACCCGAAGAAACGGAAAAGAGGAAGTGATTCGCCAAGAGGAAATTGATAAAATGGTAGATGATCTGGAAAATATCTCAGTAAGTCCGGGCGAAAAAATTATTGTCGTTATTCCCCAACGGTTTGTGATAGATAGTATTCGCGAAACTATTGATCCGGTTGGCGAATTGGGCGAACTCGTAGTTGGTTATTTCCAAATTATAACCGGTAATGATTTTGAAATAAAAAAAATAATCCGCTGTATCAATGAATGTGATCTCACAGTTAAGGACATCATTCTTGAACCCTTTGCCTCTGCTTTAGTGTGCCTTACCCAAGAAGAGAAAAAACAAGGGGTTGTTTTGGTGGATATTGGTGGCGGCACCACCGATGTGGTCATCTTTGCAGATGGCAATCCCGTCTTTACAAAAGTAATTCCAATAGGAGGTTCCATCATTACAAAAGATATAGCAAATGTATGCCAAATTCCTGAAGACCTTGCAGAAAAATTGAAAGTGAACTACGGCACCTGTGTTATTGAAAAGAGTAATAAGAATAACTTTATTACCATTCCCCAATTCCACGAAAGCGCACCTAAGCAGATCAGTGAACCGTTCTTGGCTGAAATTATCTACTCAAGAGTGCAAATGGACATCTTGAATCAAATTCAAAAAGTGATCACCGAATCAGGATATGAGAAAAAAATACGTGCAGGAATTGTACTAACGGGAGGTGGCTCCCAACTAAGACACTTGCGAGATTTAAGCCAGTATGCCTTAGGACGAAATACACGGATTGGAATCCCCGATATAGGTTTTGTCAATTCTATTCCAACCGAACTGAAAGACCCCATGTATGCAACTTCGCTGGGATTGCTAAAACATGGGATTCAGGTTTGTGAAAAGAGAGAGATTGAAGGCGAGAATACAGAAAATAGAAAACAGAAAACAGAAGGCAGAGATCTATTGAAAAATAAGAAAGACGAAGACAAAAAAAAGAAAGTAGATTCGAAGAAAGAAGATAAGAAGAAAGATAAATCTATTTGGGATAGTATTAAAATATTTTTAGATGATTTAACAGAAAAAACTTCATAATTTTAAACAATAATTTTTTATGAGAGAGAAAATTGATTTTACCCCGGACTATGGCTCAAAGGCCACACAATCTATTATTAAAGTGATTGGCGTGGGCGGCGGTGGCAGCAATGCCGTAAAACACATGTATAAAGAAGGGATTATTGGTGTGGATTTCCTAATTTGTAATACCGATAGAAATGCGTTGGAAGCCAGCCCAATCCCTTTAAAATTAGTATTGGGAGAGAGCGGACTGGGTGCCGGTGCAAATCCCGAAGTAGCCCGACAATTTGCATTGGATAGTCGTGATAAAATTATTGACTTTATAGGCACAGATACTAAAATGCTCTTCATTACAGCAGGCTTGGGAAAAGGAACCGGAACCGGTGCAGCACCTATCATTGCAGAAATTGCTAAAGAAATGGGAATCTTGACCATTGCAGTGGTAACACTCCCCTTTAAATTTGAAGGTACCACAAGCGCTCAATTTGCTGAAGCAGGAGTTGCGGAACTAAAAAAACATGTGGACTCTCTCATCACTATCAAAAACCAAAATATTATTAAATATTATAATGATGAAGAATTAGATAAGGCTTTTGGTTATGCCGATGATGTATTGAAAAATGCCGTGAAATGTATCGCTGAGTTGATTACTATCAATTTAGAACAAAATATTGACTTTAACGACATCTCTTCTATAATGAAAAATAGTGGCGCTGCCATGTTAGGAATTGCAGAAGCCAGCGGCGAAAACCGTATTGATGAAGTAATCGAAAGCGTTTTGCGTTGCCCCTTACTAACAGAAGAACATATATCCAATGCCGGAAATTTCCTCTTTAGCATCTGCTATGGCTCTGAAGAAAAATTGCGAATTTGCGAATTGGAAAAACTTACCGATAAATTCGATGAGCTAAAAAGCCAACACTCTCACGTTATCTGGGGAAGAAGCGAAGACCCAACCTTAGGCAATAAAATCAAACTATCCGTTATTATTTCTCGTTACGCTGCCGATATCAGAGAATTTGGTTCTGTTGGAAATATCGAAGGTGTTTTTGAAGGAGAAAAACAACAAGATGCCCAAATTGTGGATAAAGGAACCTCCGCCTTCTCCCCATCCTCCCCCTTAAATATGCAATCTGCTTTTCGTGAAGAGGAGAAAAATGCTAAAACAGAGATGGATGAGTTCGGATTTCTAAATGCAAGCTCTTACGATGCTAAAACTAAAGTTGTTGAAGAAGTACTCTTTGACTCGCCAAACATGGGATTTATTGCCGGACCACAAAAAATAAGAAGTACTTATGAACCTAAATATGAAGACGATAACCAATTCTCGTTTTTGATAGATACACCGGCGATTCAACGGTTACGTCAAGAAGATAAAGCAGATTTTCAAGATAAGGCTTTGCTCGACAACCATTCTTCTACTTATATTTTGGAAGATGATATCCATCAGTTTTTTAAAGACTTGCCGGATTAAAGTACCAACAAAGTCAAGTTTCTTTTCTGCTCCTTTTTAGGTAACCCAATAAATGTCAATCAGCCCTTCCGGCGCGGAGATAGTAATGGTTTTATGGTCTCTATCTACTGTCTCAAAAATCTCATCAACTACCGGAATCAAAATCTCCTTGCCGTAATGGTCAACGTGCATGATAGGTTGGCGACTAATTTCCATGAAGTCAACACATTTGCCAATATTTCCTTTCTCTATATCTATAACATCAAAACCGATTACTTCGTGAAAATAGAACTTATTTCCCGTAAGGGGCGGCAGAAAACTCATCGGCAGAAAGAGTTCCGATTTAACTAAACTTTTAGCTGCTTCTCCATCCACATCGGCAAATTTCAGAATTGCCTGATTGGCGCCTTTGTAAATAAACTCTTCAATCATAAAGGGCAAAAACGCTTCTTCCTCTTTCACAAATACTGCATCTAACGTTTTGTATTTTTCCGGCTCGTCGGTATCTAAATAGATTACCACCTGCCCTTTATAGCCGAAAGTTTTTGTAATTATGCCCAAATAGAAATAGTCATTCATCTTATTCCATTTTTTTGAATCTTTCCACTACATTAATATTCAAATCCTTAGAAAGCATTAACCATGTTTTTTCCGGAACATGTTTGAGGTCTAACAGCATGAGTACGTCTAAACAATTATTAAAGTTCACATCAATATTAAAAGCCAACACTTTACCGTTTAGTTGCAGGTAGCGTTTTACCAATACGGGGAGCCCGCGCTGTTTGTTTTCCAAGTCAATAATCAGTTTATCCAAGAGTTCCAAACTGTTGATGTCTTTTAAATAGTTCTTCACAAAACCAAACTTTTCTTTAGGTAACGGATGGGTGGGTGTAACAAATTTTCTGTGATAGTAGTCGAAATGGTGCTTTCTTATATATCTTTCAATCAATGTTTTAGAAATATCGGAATACTCATTTGAGATGGATACAGGACCTAACAGGTAGCGATATGCTTCATTTTGTAATAAAACTTGCAAAATTCCCTTCCACAACAACATGAGCGTAACAGAGTTTCCTTGATAAGGTTTGATGATGAAAGAACGTCCTAATTCAATAGTTTTATGCAGCACAGGATTGAACGCTTTTCCTAATTGGAAAATGGAATCGGTATAAAATCCTTTTCTACCGTATTTAGAAATAATCTCTTTGCCCATACCAATTCGGTAAGCGCCAACAATCGTTTTCTGTTCGTGGTCCCAGATAAAAAGTTGGTGATAATAGGTGTCGTATTTATCAATATCTAACGCTCTATTAGTACCTTCGCCCACTTCTCTGAAAGTAATTTCGCGCAAACGTCCAATCTCTTCCATTACATAGTTCAGGTTGCGCGGATGGGCAAAAAGTAGGGTAAAAGGACCTTGCTGAAAGAGGGTATGCTCCTCTTTTAATTCATCTATTTCTTTAATGATTAAGTCTTTATTATTAGACAGAGCAATAGGAGCATTGACAATATTGGTAGCTTTTGGGGTATCGGTTTTATTTGTAAGAGTTTTTCGGAGCAGATCCACGTTCATTCTCACAAAATCGGCATATTCTTTAGCATTTAGGGTTGCGGTGCGAACGGGCAAAATAGGTGCGCCGATCGCTACTCTTACCGTAGTGTTGTCTTTCCTGTTAAATTGGCGTATTAACTGCATAGTGCGTAAGAACGGATGAAAAAACCCCCAAATATGAAAAGAAGGAGAGTTTTTTCCTGACATGAACATGGGGATAATCGGTACGTTTACTTTGCGAATCAATTTCATCATCGAGTGGGGCCATTTTTTATCCTGTATTCTAAATCCGTGCACAGTAGAGACCTCTCCCGCAGGAAATACCGCTAAGCAATTGCCTGCTTTTACATGTTCCAACGCCGCCTTTATTCCTTTAATATTATGAGTATTACTTGCATCAAACGGATCCACTTCAATAAAAAACTGACTTAAAACATCCATTCTTCCCAAAAGAAAATTGCCGAGGAACTTTACATCCGGTCGAACGCGCGAGATTAAATCAATAAGCACAATGCCGTCTAACATGCCGGTAGGGTGGTTGCAAATAAAAACACAACTCCCTTTTGGAGAGATGTTTTTCAAATTTGTTTCATCAACCACATACTTAATATTATGTTGAAACAAGTAGTGTGCCGTCACATCGTTTCCTAAATATTCTGCCGTAGCTGCGTATGAATCGTTGAGTTTGTTAAACCCCAACACATTCATCATCAATTTAGAAATATATCTTCTAAATTGGTTCGATTGGCGCAAGATGTCGTTGGGGGAGATTAAGGGCATTTTTTGATTTAAGATTTAAGATTTAAGATTTAAAAATTTAAAAATTTAAGGTTTTTTATTGCCGTCGGTTTCAACCGACGGGATATAGAGTTCAAAATTTAAGATTTTCAAGATTTTATGAGTGGCGTTGAGATTTTGTGCGACGTAGTTTTTACATGTTTCACAAACTGCATGATAATGTGCGGGGTTTTCTTGTAAGACATACATTTGTTGTGCCATCTCGTTGGCGTTTGTAATAGAGAAAGCTGCGCCTTTTTGGACGAGATCTACAGCTTCATTAAATTTTTGATAGTGCGGTCCAAAGAAGATTGGTTTTTCAAACACGGCGGCTTCCAAAATATTGTGTAATCCTGTTTTAAATGCGCCTCCGATGTACGCAATATCGGCATATTTATAAATTTTGCTTAAAATGCCAATCGTGTCAATAATCATTATTTGATCATTTGAGAGATTTTTTTTCTCTTTTTCAGAAAAACAAACTACTGAAAAAGAAGAGAATAGTTTTTTTATTTGTTCTATATGGTTTTTTTCTATGAGATGCGGCGCAATCACGAGTTTATAACCGGTTTGAATTTTTTGGAACAGTTCAGATAAGAGTTTTTCATCGGGCATCCAGGTACTTCCTGCCACTAACAATTTTTTTTCATTTTTGAATGATAAGATAAAATCTAATGAATAATTCTGGTGTGCAATATCATATACTCTATCAAAGCGGGTATCGCCGGTAACAGAAGCGTTTGTTATTCCATATTGATTTAAAATTTTTTTTGAATTTTCATTTTGAAGAAAAAAGAAGCTGCATTGTTTTAATTGATTCAAAAACCATTTTCCATAATTTTTAAAGAAATACTGATTTTCTCTAAAAATAGCAGAAACATAATAGAATGGTATATTAGCGGTAAAAAGTTCGTGCATATAATTATACCAAAATTCATATTTTATAAAAAATACTTTTTGCGGTTTTACGATATGAATGAATTTTTTTGCATTTTTTGGTGTATCAATAGGGAGGTAGGAAATAATATCAGCGACGGGGTCATTTTTTTTAATTTCAAAACCTGAGGGGGAAAAGAAAGTAAGTAGAAGTGTAGCATTTTGTTCCGATAGGTTTATTTTTTCCATGAGAGGTTTTCCCTGTTCAAATTCTCCCAAAGAGGCGCAGTGAAACCAATAGATGTTTTTTTTATCGGCGCATTTTTCTTCAAGTTTCCGAAAAACATTTTTTCTTCCATTGCGCCATAATTTTGCTTTTTTAGAAAAAAGGGAAGCCGTTTTTATTAAACAAGCATAAATTAGAATAAAGAGCGAGTAAAGAAATCGCATAACATCAGAAATAATAATAGGTAGTTACGCGCTTTTTTTCATAGAAGGGTAGCGCCCATCCCAATTTAATTCCCACTAAGCCACTAAATTTTCCTTTCAAGTTATCTGTTGAACCCTGAAGAGTTCCTGCAAAAATGTATCCTCTATCGGGTTTAGAAAAAATTTCCCACACTTCAACACCTAAATAAAAACTCAGGACTCTTCTTTTTTGCATAAACAGGTATCCAAAAAACTGATTTAGCGCTACTCCTTGAGCGCGCCGGTCATATCCAAAACGATAGGATTTTTGGTCAATTTGCGGGAAATAATTATTAGGGTCTGTAAAATGTATTTTATGTCCGAAATACCCTATTCCGCATTTCAGCCATAATCCAGAATTTTTCCAGCGATCTATCGGGAATATCTTCCCAGCCGTAGCGCCAAAGTACCAGTATCTTCCTTCGTAAGAAAGAACAACGTTATTGTTGCCGGCACCGTTAAATATCACATATCGGCCATCATTAGTCTTAATTACCATATCTCCTAAAATATCTTCCGGCTGTTGACGAACTTTACTTCCAAACATATAGTTAAATCCGGCGTCAAAAGTCCAGTTTGATTTGGTTTTAAATGTAAAATCAAGCCCGATACAATAGTTAAAATTGAAAGTGGAAGCTAAATAGCCGTTACCGAAAGGAAATTGTACGGAGAAATTAGGGCTTCCCCAGATCATAAATGTTGCCGTATCTACATACTTTTGGTCATGTCTATAAAATTCTTGTGAAAAAAGATTCATTAACGTAGTTAATGAGATAACTATCAACAATAATAATTTTTTACTCATAAAGGTATCATTTCATAATAATGGTTTAATAAACGTAGCACTGATGGGGGTAATTTTTGATACACAAAAGTTACATGCGAAATAGTTTCAAAATATTGTTGCGCTGTATTGGCAAGATGATAGAGTATATCCTCTTTTACGGTATAGTGGAAATATTCTGCAAAAGCAAGAGTTTGATCTTTAACAACTAATAAATAAAATCCTTCTTCATATACATTAAGGAAGATGATATTCGCCTGATGGGAGAAATTCTCACGTAAATTTTCTGCCATGAGTGTTATTTCATGAACCGTATCTTCATTTTTTGGTTTTGGATAGAGGAGGAATAAATTTTCTAAATCATCTTTACCCAAACTTTCAGAACGAGGGGGTGCATGTAAAAGATCCCAATACTCATGTAATAGTTCCTCTTGAAACAATACTTTAGGGACTAAACAGAAGGGGGTATTACGTATTATTGCGGGCATTTTCGACTACATAAAATATCGGTGCAAATGTAGAAAAATATTACCTTCAACCATTATTTTAAATAAAACGTGTCTATTTATTGCTAATACCTCATGAACAGGCAGTCCTTTTGATGCACAAGTTGTTCATAAAGAGATATAAATATTGATTTTAATATTCCTTTATCCACGCCCAAGTCTCTTCATATAGGAATAAAGTAAATCCGTAATAGCGATTTACCAGTAACTTGATGTCATTTATATCTACCAATCTGTCTCTATTTGTATCATATTTAATATCGTAATTTTCATTTGGGAAAAAAGAGTTTCTTGCGTTATTAGCCGTAATATCTCTTTGGTCAACCAAACCATCGTTATTAAAATCTCCGGGAATTAATTCTCTATGTCCCAGTGATGTGTTGCCGTCAACATGTATTTTAGCATATCGTGATACAAAACCGGGGGAGGAGAGTTTTAAGATATAATCTCCCTCTTTTACATTTTCGAAGGTAAACAATCCCACAGGTTTTTCCGGGATATTATGTTCTCGTGTAACCGTAGCGTTATTAACGGTTTCTTGGGTATAACCCAAAGCCGACCAGTTAATAGGGAGTCCGGGGTTGTTTATAGAATCAGTATAACCCGGATGACGGGGAGTTGTTGCTACAAAAATAGTACCATCATAAAAAACAGCTTTTGTTTCTTTTATCGGCTTACTTTTATGCAATGCTTTTAAAGGATTTACATTTTTTCCAACCGGAGGAACTGCATATAATCTGGCGGTTACAACAAACATGTTGTTAAAAGTTACATCCGGCACAGGAGAAAGAGGTGGTTGTGGAGTATATAAATCGTTTACAAACGGGAAAACCGTACCATATAAGGTTGCGTATCCTTTGACCTGAATTGCGATAGAAGATTTAGGTGTACATCCTTCTCTTTCTATTGTGTATGTAATAAGGGCAGTTCCTTCACTTATACCGGTTACCTCGCCCGATTGATCAACAGTAGCTACACTTGTATCGGAGCTTGTCCATGTGCCGCCTGTTTCATCAATGGTCAACTGAATAATGTCTCTTTCATACATCGTAGTTTCTCCAATAATTTCGTTTATAGTGTAAGTTCTTACCGATATTTCTACGATTTCGGAAATTGCACGACAATTCCATGAAGAGATTGTTAACGGCGAACCTACCACAAAACAGTAGTAACCTGTATGGACTTGTGTAAGCGAATCTATAGTAAAGGGAATATCCTCTATCCTTCCGTTTGTAACAGTGCCTTTGCTCTCTTCAATAATTGTCCATGCGGACTGGTCTTTTATATTTCCTGTTTCACTGTATTTCCAATGATAGCTAAGAGTTTTTCCAAACGTTCCGTTATCAATATAATGTCCGGTTAATGTAAGAGACTCACCTTCACACTCTATTGTTGAAAAAGAGGTAGTTACAGGCGGAGCGCAAAAACGTACCTCAATGTCGTCTATCCCTAAGTCATTGCCATCTTTAGATGCTTCTTTGTTATAGATTCTGCATATAATACCATGTGTGTTGCTTCCCAGTGTAAATGGAATACCAATCTGTGTCCACTTATTTCCAAAAGGAACTTCAATAGTCCCCGATGAGAGAAGTGGCTGTTTCGTAACATTGTCAAGTATCTGCAACTCAATTTTTGGAGATTTGGCATTATCGTGTACGTGTCTGTTAATATCGGTAAACCAAGCCGAGAAATATAATCTTACCCCTTCGCAGAGGTCAGTGATTTCGGTTTGATACAAAATTTTGTTATAATCGTTAAGATAAGGATCCACAAACATCATATACCCACGGGTACTGTCGCCTTCATGCGTATGGTCGTCTCTATTGAAAAATCCTTCCTTATATATTTCATACGGATTTTTTGTAAAGTTGTAATATCCTTTTCCTTCCGGATGTTTACTTTTGGTGCTGTAAACTAATTGTGAATATACAGTAGCTAAGCTATCAGGCGAGGGCGAAAGGTCGCTCGGATCATTCCCTCCGAAATCTTGTTGGTACAAAAGCATTCCACCTTCATGGCAATCAATACAAAAACTTACCGTTAGCAAAGTAGTTATGCTATCCACACAAAAGCCGTTGGAAGCTACATATTTTATTTCTACAGTTCCCTCATCACTGCCGGTTATTTTTCCTGTTACCGCATCAATAGATGCAATTTCAGGATCGCTGCTTGTCCAAACGCCCGTAATAAAAGTCTTTAACATTTTCATGGTAATAGTGTCTCCCACACATATCGAAGCGGGGGCATCAATATAGCCTAAACTTGGAAGCGGCAACACTGTTATGGTTTTGGAAACAGTGTCCGTACATCCATTGAAAGAAGTTCTCGTATAGATGATTTTTACAATACCGTCGTGTACTCCTGTTACTATCCCTTCGTTATCAACGGTAGCAATATTCATATCTGAAGTTGTCCAACTGCCGCCAATCACTGTTGGAGTCATTATTATAGTGTTGTTTACACACACACTGTTTTCACCGCTAATGGTACCTATTTCGGGAAGCGCGTGTACTGTAATTAGCGTAGAAACGACGCCTTGACATCCATCTTGTTGTACCGTGTAGGTTATGGTAACTTCGCCTGCGCTCACACCGGTTACAACGCCGGAGTTAGAAATGTTGGCTACGGCAGTATTGCTACTCACCCATGTACCATTCGGCATAGAATGGGTTAGCGTAATACTACTGTTCGCACAAACCGTTTTTTCGCCGCCAATCTTGTCCATTTCAAAGCCTGTTACCATGAGTTTTACTATATCCGATTCTGAGCGGCAACGCTTATTTATATTTCCTTGCCTTCCTACAGCCAACCGGTAATAACCAGCATCTGTCCATGAAAGGGCAGGAATATAATATGACGACGTTATCTTTCCATTCGTAGCATTGCTTTGAGTTCCATCAATTACCGACCATTCCGCCGGATTGTTTACATTTCCCGTTTCACTGTATTCCCAGCGGTAAGCAAGTTGATTGCCTAATGTTCCGTCATCGTTATAACTTCCGCTCAAAGTCATTGGGTAATTAATACAGGATGTTATTTCCTTATCCACATGCAACACCACTTCAGGGACGCATAAATGAATTTCAATATCGTCCATGCCCCAGTCGTTTCCGGTAGTGCTATTTTCCTTGTTAAGAATCCTGAATGTAACAGCATCAATGCCTACCGGCAGCGTAAAGTTGAACCCATATTGTTTCCAGCTGTTTCCGTAGGGGATCTGTATGTCGCCGGTGGTTACCAGAACTGCGTCGGTATTCACATTCAGCATTTGCATCTCAATTTTAGGGGCTACATGTTTTTCGTTATTCACATCCATAAACCATGCTGAAAATGTAAGGGTTGTTTCGTCGCACAAATCATAGATTGTGTTTTTATACAACACTTTGCCTTTATCTCCATTCGCAGGATCAACTAGCATGAAAAAGCCAAGCGATGTATCTCCAAGTTGGGTATGGTCGCCCAAATTATGGAAAGTCTCCCAAACGAAACTTGCATTTTTGGTCAAGGTATAGAATCCGCCGCCGCCAAAATTTCCGGTTTTGAATGGCAGTTCCGAACATTCCGAAGGCAAAGGTGTGGAGCTGAATTTCGCAACCGGAGGAATATTTCCGCCGAAATCCTGGCTATATAAAAGAGTTCCTCTTCGCATACATGCAGTATCTAACTGCGTTCCGCCGCAGGCTTCGCTTTCTGTTACAATAATCTCTTTTCTGTTGAAGGCGGTTGTTCCTGTTCTCGGCTCGACCCAATAGGTTTTCGGTAGCGTTGCATTAACCACCGTAATCGTATTTGCAGAAGACTCACTCAACGGTGTTCCTCCCGACGGTGAATCATACCAGTAAAAATTAATACCTGATACGGGCGGAACCGACAAAAGCAGTTCGTTATTCAAACATGATACATATTGGTCAAAATAGGGGGGCATTTTCAATACGTTTACTTTTACATCTTGGGTGTTAGAGCAACCATAAGCCGTCAAATTAAAAGCATAAACCACCTCTTTAAGTCCTATTTCGGCGCTCGTCAATATCTCATTAACAGAGGCATCCGAACCGCTTCCTGTTGAAGGCGTAATCCCTGATACTGCTGCGCGTGTCCAGCTAAAAGCAGTGCTTGCCAAGTTGCTGGTGGCAGTATAAGTAAAAGTTTCTCCGGAATATATCGCATAGGTAGTGGGTGAAGTTAAGTTAGGTACAGGGTTTACTTTTACCGTTACATTTTGGTCATTCACACACCCATTTGCATCTAAATGAATGGCGTAGATTACATCTATCGGGTTTGTTGAACTGTTTGTCAGTATTTCGAAAATAGATGCTCCTGAGCCGCTACCGGTTGAAGGGGAGATATCCGCTACTGCTGCACGTGTCCAGCTAAAAGTAGTACCAGATGTGGCGCTGCCTGCTGTAAAATCCACAGAACTTCCTGAACATATCGGGTCTAACGTGATTGAAGTTAGAATTGGCTTCGGATTTACCGTGATTGTTACATTTTGAGTATTCGTTACACCGCTTGCCATTAAGGTAAACACATAAATAACATCAATAGAATGCGGGGTGATGTTGTTCAATACTTCTGTGATATTTCCATTGTTTCCACTGCTCTCCGATTCTGTTATTCCCTGAACTGCTGCACGTGTCCAACTAAAGGTTACGCCCTGTATGCTACACGTTGCAGTGTAGTTTACCGAACTGCCCGAACATATTATCTTTGATAAGTCTGAACTTAAAACAGGCTTAGAGTCAACCGTTACCGTTACATTTTGGGTATTGGAACATCCGTTTGCCGACATAGTAATCGCGTAGATTACATGTATCGGATTGTTGGTGGTGTTGGTCAACACTTCATTGATATAGGCACTGTTTCCGCTGCTTGCCGACTGGGTAATCCCTGCTACCGCTGCGCGTGTCCAACTGAAAGCAGTATTTGCTATGTCGCCGGTGGCAGTATAAGTAAAAGTTTCTCCGGAATATATTGCATATTCAGTAAGCGAGGTTAAGGAAGGCGATGGATTTACCGTTACCGAAATATTTTGAGTGATGGAACATCCGTTTGCCAACAGAGTGATCGCGTAGGGTACATCTATCGGACTTGTAGTAGTGTTGGTCAACACTTCATTAATATAGTTATTCTCTCCGCTGCCTTCCGACTGCATAATCCCTGCTACTTCCGCCCGTGTCCAGATAAAAGTGGCACCGGATAGATTACTTGAGGCAAGATAATTTACATTATCCCCTGAACATATTAAATGGGTTAGATTAGAAGTAAGTTGTGGTACAGGTTTTATGTTTACTATTATTTTATTTGATACCACAGTGCCTGTGCCCACACAGGGGTCGTTATAGATTAGATCACAGCTAATCATTTCGCCGTTAGTTACAGGAGTATAGGTATAAGTAGGATCGGTAGCACCATCAATAATAACCCCATTTTTTTTCCATTGGTAACTTGGAGCAAAACCTCCGTTGTGCTCTTGAGCTACAAGGGTTATTGGGGTATTAGCGCAAACAAAAATATCATCAATTATCTCTTCTTCTGTTGGCGGCGAATAAATAATCAGGGTACTTTCAACAGTTTTTACGGTTACATTATCCGATGCAAGTACTTTCATCGTTATTTTGTAAATCCCATTGGGAAGATTTTTGTTCCATGTAATAAGGTCTCTGGCTTCCGTTATCTCCTCATTATCAATATACCACTTGATACGCCCTGCTTGATTACTCATTCCGTTGTTTATATCAGCCCGAAAGTAAGTTTCATGCGTTTCAAAAATTTGGTCAGGCAGATCTATATAGAAAACATCATTCACGTAGAATGCTACCTCTAACGGGCGCATGGCAGAGCCTGCCATGTAATAATAGGATATCGCATTTCCAAATCCGTAACCATAAGCAATAAGCCCGGCACTGTTGGTATAAAGATAGGAAGCGGTTGAGTTGGTAAGTTCTACATTATAAAACGACATGCCTGAGGCGGCATTTTCGTACCATGTACCTCCACTTAACCCCGAAGCAGCAGCCCCGCCAATAGAAACCACAGTATTATCTCTCGTTTCCGTAGGGGTAACAATTAGCGCATAATGGCGAAGCAGGTTGGTAACCGCAAAAGGGGATATTAGTACCGTATCTATTCTTTGCTCAATGGGTGGTACCCAACAAATAGCCTCATCTCCACCGACAGTATTTACCGCGCCGGGATATTGAATACCTACCATATAGGTACATACCTGTACCGGTTTATCGGATTGAATATAACACCCGTTGCTGCTAAGTTTAATCTCTAATTCAACCCACTGCCCTGCGTTTAAGGTCAGCGAAGTTTGCCCTCCGGCAACCGGCTTTATGGTGCCGCCGGTTTGTGTAATGGTTGTATTGTCTTGAGAAGCCACAATACGAACAAGTTCAAGGGTTCTATTCGTAACCGGAACAATAAAGTTTTTTCCCCAGGTATTTACCGGAGTTAATTGTTGAAAGAAGTTGTCTCCTCCTCCTGAAATTTGGCAAAAGCTGTGGGCAGTAAAATAAGCCACAGGGTAATTGGAAGTAATACGCATTCCACTCACATCATTATTATAGTGAAACTGGTGAAAATATACCTGACCCGCCGCAAGATTAGTTGCTATTGGCGTTCCATTCTGATAAATATTGGTACCATTTTGCGTAGCTATGATCAGATTCTGGTCATATCTGTTTCCGAGGTTTGTGTTATCAGATATTCTTCCCAAATGATAGTATTCCGTACCCAATACTGCCGTCGGCAAAATATTGGTAGCATCTGCCAAAGCCTCTCCCGTAGAAGGATTTATCTCATTTAAGGCATAAACACTTACAGGAACATCGCTTTGGATATGAATAGATTTTTTACGTGTAGGGTTCATAGTTCCATTATATGCCAGTTCTCTCGCTATGGAATTAGGGGTAAAAGTATATACGCCATGTGCAGGGACATTAAAAGTATAGTTGTAGGCAGGGTTATCCACAAATTTTATAGTACCTGTTGCAGCTGCCTCAGCCACAATCTTAATTTGCAGCACTATATCTTTTGAATCAGTATGATCAGCATTTCTTGCAAATGCCAACCAAAAATCTGTTCCCCTCGTTTCCATTTGCGCCTGTGCCGAAAAACCACAAAACAGAGCCAACACAGCGACTAAAATAATGCATCTATTCTTAATAGCACTCATAACTCTTATCATTTTTATCTTTTTATCTTTTTATCATTTTATCTATTTATCTATTTATCATTTTATCTTTTTATCACTCAACCATAATACTAATGGAAGGCTTAACCCCCGGCACCGACACCCTCATGGTTATGCTATTAGAAGCAGCTGTAGAGGGTGAGGCACAAGACATGGTTGAGCTTATTTCGCATGTTATTATATCTTCATTTACAGGCATGTATGTATAGGTTGAGCCGGTAGCGCCGCTAATACCAGTTCCATTCTTTTTCCATTGAAAACTTGTGGAAGCTCCGTTGTAGCTTGGAATAGCAGTAAAGGTTACCCATGTACCGTAGCAAATGTTGTCATCTGATGCCGAAATAGCAACCCATACAGGGAGCGATGAAATTACTTTTATTGACTCAGTCTCTGCCGGCTGATTGCATCCCGATAACGCATTATGGAAGGTAAAAGTAACCATACCTTTCTCATGACCTGTTACCACTCCATCATTCGATACCGATGCAACCGTTGGATTGCTGCTCGTCCATGTTCCGCCCGAAGTTGGAAATAATGTAGTGGTTGTACCTGTGCAAATAACCGTTTCGCCTGTAATGGAAACCACGGGGCAATAGGTAAGTTCAACACGCTCCTCTATTTCACATACCTGCCAATACGGATGAACTCCGTTTTTTTCGTTTAAGCCTACGATAATTTTGGAAATATCGTAATGCAGGCTCGTATTAACCGTAAATGATACATATAAAACTTCGCCTGTATGTACAATAGCATTAATAGAATCTAATTTGATGATATTTCCTGTTTCCACACTATTTTTATAGAAGGTTACATAAACAGGCGCAAAGAGATCGGCAGCGCCTGTATTGGTTATATTTCCTGAAAGTGTAAAAGAATTGCCGTTCATTACCAATTCAGGTTCATCAACCCATTCTATATTGGGCAATCTCACTACGGGGCATCCGTGTTCGTCAATTTCTGTTTGTTGTTTTAAGAATGCGTTGTAAGGGCGAACGGTTCCGCAGTTTCCGCCCGAAAAAGAGGTTGCAGGATTAAACTGTGTGGTAGGAATGGTAAGGTCATCGTTTACATTCACCGCGTTGTATGCCCATTGATTCCATACGGGTCTTGCAGGTGCCCACCTGTATTCAGGAGCGCTTTCATATATATACAGGTATCCTTTGCCCAACGGTGCATCGTTTAAGTCATCGCTTCCAAATACGACAATATTTGCCTGTCCGTTTCCGGTAACATCGGCTACGATTGGAAATTCGTTTTGAGTTCCGGAGAAACATTTGGCATTTGCATTGTTTAATGGTAAACTCACTAAGGTGTTTCCTTGCAGATTATACACATGCAAGCCATCTTCATCTCTATATACAATATCTAAAATACCATCACTATTAAAATCAAACAAGGTAACGGCAGTGGAGCCGGTGGGATCTTTGGTTACAATGTATGCAATACGTTCCAATCTATTTGCCACCGGATTTGAGGGTTTATACTTGAATACATGAATTCTGTTATTGGTAGAAACAATGATTTCAGGCAGTCCGCAACCGTCAACATCTCCCACAACGGGGATAGAGGGACCATAACCGGCATACGTAGCGGGGTCGGAAGTTGAGGATTGCGTAATTTGTACGGCATTGCCAAACATTTCTCCTGTATTTCCCTTCCATGCAAAGAGGTAAGGCGTACCCGAATTTGGAGGATCGTTGACAATACCACTATTACGGGTTACAATAACATCCAAAAAGCCGTCGCCATCTAAATCTGCTACTACGGTGGCGCCGTCTCCAGAATTGGTCGTATTTCCTCCGCTTGCGGCTGTTACATACCGCAGTAGTGTGGAGGATGATCCGGAAATACTGTTTGCATTAGCAGGAATTGTGGGTTTATAAATTCTGTGACCACCTATAAACTCTAAATGTCCATCTTTATTCATATCGGCAACTGCGGGAAAATAGGGTACAAACTTATAAAACTGATCTTGTCTGTTGAGATGTCCTGCTCCATAACCATAAGAAGTCGCACTCATATCTAATAACAATTTTCCTGTTTCTGCATTAAAAATTTTATAACCTGCAATGATTTCCGGCTTACCATCAGCATTAATATCTGCTAAAAGGATAGTAGCCGTTACCTTCCCTATATCAGTGGTAGAAGGAACATAAGTTTCTTCGGTTTCCCATATTTTAGCGCCGGTTTCAAGATTGTAGCAACATATTTTACCATTATAATAAGCTTGCGCAACATAGAGTCTTGTTATTCCTCCAATTTTAGCGATGGCACGTGTGCCTGTTCCTGTATGAAAACGACATGTCTTTATTGTTTTTTCCCACGCGCCGGTTTTTCCATCAAAAATAGCTATATGATCCGAGGTCCAATTAATTTTGTTTAAAAGCGAGTCTTTTACTACTACCGCCGCCAAAATTTTTATTTTACCATTTCCATAAATATCTCCCACCAAAGGCACATCCATTACGTTGATAAAGTGTCCAAGTTCGCTTCCATCTCCGGGGAGTCGGGTTTTCGACCTTAATTGAATACTCCATGGCACTGCTTGTGGCGCTCCCACACAATCGGCATTTGGGTCTCCCGGATCACCTCCACCCGGATTGGTATCGTCTCTCCATACGGCATACAGGTTTGTATTTCCCATAATACTGAAACTTGGAGGTGTGAATATGCCTCCGGTGTATGCATATTGGGGTGTAGTAGCAGAAGCCGACAACGCCCATCCTAAAAAAGTATGGTCTGTTTTGGTTAGTGTTCCGGGGTTTGCAAGATTAACCATAGTGCCTCCGGGGTATGATCCTCCATTAGGAGCGCTTCCTCCTGTATTTCCATTTCCATAATAAGTAAGAGAATATTGATTCCCCGATCCATATCTTACCCATATCCCGCCAACCATACCTATCGAAGAGGCTACGTGCGTGCCGCTGGTAATAGTCCCTGCGCCCACATTAACTTCGTATGCATTGGCTGTTGAAACAGTACTTGCCGTCCGCGTCCAAAATCTTTGATTTTGTCCGTACAGATAAGTAGATAACGGATATTTGAGCGGACGCTCCGCATTATTGTTCCATTCATACAGTTCTCTGTAACTTGGAGCAAAAAGCGCATCCGAAGCGGCTGTCCCCTTCGTTGCTGTGGGCGTTGACTTGGCATTTATACCGTTATCCCCTAAAATGGGCGCAACCGAAATGTTTTGTAAAACCGGAGGCAGGTACGGAAATTCGGCTCTCATGGAAGTCCGTAAAAGAGAATTATCATATTGGTTATTGTTATTGTTGCTAAACTGATGTGCAGTGCCCATATCTACAAATTTCACAGATATAAGAAAAGCATATCTCACATTATTAATACTGTCTTTCTTTACAAAGAACCATCTGTGATTAATTCCACTTTCACTGGTTGCAAAATTTATGATGTCGTTTGGTTTCGCTGCTGCAATCTCCTGGAGGATCTGTGTTTCGGTCTTCCACTGTTGTGCCGATACATTCAACCCCATGACAAATAGCACAAAAATCATAGCAATTTTGAGAAAAGCAAAACAGGGATTGTGCATTAATCCATTTTTTTTGGTAATCAGTATTTGAGTTTTCATCGCTTAATTTTATTGTAAATATATTAGTATGTGTATCAAATTCGAATAAATTGGTGGTTTTTTACTACCCCCATAAGGTACTCTTTTCTGGGCGGCAAAAATAGAATAGTAATATATTCTAAATTAATGTATTTTGTGCAATGAGCGACGAAACACTTCTGTAAATCGTAAAATTTATGAGAACAACATCTTTTTTTTTCAAAAAAAAATTTTTCATTAAAAAAATACTCAAATGAAGATACAGTATTAAAAAAATTTTCATAATTAGTTTTATTTTATGCTGATTATCGGAATATTATACGATAAAAATAAAAACATAATTAAAAAAAGCACTATTTCTTTTATTATTTTTAAAAAAAACACTTGAAATAATTATAAAACAATTCAAGTTCTAAAATAAAACTTTTTAGTATTTTTGCCAATTATTTAGTATCTTATAATATCAAATATATAACCATTTTATTTAATTATCTAATAATTAACCTTATATGGAACAGCCTACTTGGTACGACACATTTACGGATATTCTTTATAAAAAATATCCCAAAAGGAAACAATTAATGCGAGCACTGATGGACTTGTTGTTGCTTGAACGTGAAGCGGTTTATAGGAGATTGCGTAAAGAGGTACCTTTTACGATTCATGAAGTTGCCACCATTGCTTCGGCATGGAGTATCTCTATTGATGAACTTCTTAGTGTGAATACCGGCAAGATTACTTTTCAGATGCAATGTATGAGCTATATTCACCCGCAAAAAGAAGAAGTAAATTTTTTGAGATTCGTGATTCAATCTATTCAATTTCTTAAAGATTTTCCCAATACGGAATTTTTAGACGTCTGCAACAAACTGCCCCGCCAATTAATTGCCGGATATGAACAGATCAATAAGTTCTATCTCTTCAAATGGATGTATTTGAATAGAAGTGAAGCAGAAAGTCTCCCTTTATCAAAAATTATTCTTTCAAAAGAAAAACAAAAAATAACGACTGAGTATAATCATGCGATAAAACAGGTACCCAATTCTAATTTCATCTTTGATAAAAGAATATTTCAAAATTTAGTCAACGATATTCAGTATTTCCACTCTATCTATTTGATTACAAAAGAGGAGAAAGAACTTATCAAAAAAGAAATATTAGTTTTTTTGGATTATCTATTAGAGGTGGCAAACAAGGGCTATTACCCTGAAACAAAAAAGAAAGTAAATCTTTATATCTCTCAACTGGAAATAAGTACAGGATATAGCTACTCTTCCACGCCCGATATAAACATGTGTTTTATTCATGTTTTCGATAAGTATGAAATATATTCGTCTAATTCAGAAATGGTTACTAATTTTATGAACTGGATGCAACTCAAGAAAAGAGCCTCCATTCAAATATCTGAAGTAGATGAAAAAAATAGAATTGAATTTTTTTCAAAACAAAAACAAATCGTAGAAACTCTATAAAATATAACAATATCTAACAATTAATTTTTTTATTTATGGAAAATAACAATTGGTATGACGTTTTTTTGGAAAATCTGTTTGAAATATTTCCAAAAAAAGCACAATTAACACAAGAGTTAATGACTCTACTGTGTCTTGAACGTGAAGCTGTGTATAGAAGACTTAGAAACGACGTAGTATTTCATGCACATGAAGTAATTAAAATTGCCTCAACATGGAATATTTCATTAGACGAAATGATTGGTATCAATTTCGGGAAAGTACCATTTCAAATGTACCCTTTGAATTATCTGAACCCTACAAAGAAAGAGTTTTCAAACCTTCTACGAAGAGTTAAGGCTCTTGATCATCTTCTAACAACAGAAAATTCGGAATATATGGATATTACGAACCGGTTGCCGCGCCCATTGAGCATTGGTTTCCCATCTATATATCGTTTTTTGATTTTTAAATGGGTTTATCAATATAGCCGAAATGAATCACACAAACAATTCTCTATGATTCAGGTGCCTGATAATATTTTTAAGGAATTTGGTCATTATAAACGAAATATCGTTCATGTAAAAAATACTCATTTTATATTAAATCAAAATATTTTTGAAAGTTTCGTACATAGTATCAAATATTTCCAATCAATTCTGTTAGTCACAGAAGAAGAAAAGGAGCTCTTAAAAAAAGAATTATTCGAATTGATTGATTATATGTCTGAAATTGCAGATAAAGGATATTATCCGGAGACGCAAAATAAGGTAAATCTCTATGTTTCCAAGATTAATATTGACACCAATTACAGTTATATTTATACTGATAAAATGAAATCATGCCGGGTTCATGCGTTCGGGCAGTACGATATTGCATCTTTTAATTTAGAGATGATTGAGAATTTCATGATTTGGATGAATTTGAAGAAAAAAGCCTCTATTCAGATTTCCGAAGCGAATGAAAGAAGCAGAATTGAATTTTTTGTTGAGCAAAGAAAGGCAGTGGAAAGTTTATAATTGGAGCGTTACGAGATTATGATTTGAATGTTGATTGTACGAGATTGTACTGTCATTCTTTTTTTACCCCATCATTCAATTTTTTACCCCCTTATTCTTTATTTTGCAATTTTCATCACAGTGCAGATGTTATTTATTAAAAAAATATACCTTATCACACTTATTTCGCCAAAAATTAACCATACCCCGATCCGTCGGCTGAACCGACGGCAATTAGAATCTCAAATAAAAAATTAAATAATGGAACCACAAAGAATTTTCGACATTTTAACGCATTATCAAAGAAGATACCCCAATCAAGAAGTTGCCTTATCCGGCAAGATTGACAAACAATGGAAAAAATATTCGCTTACAGATTATATCGAAATTACGAACAGCCTCTCATATGGCATGATCCAATTGGGGATTGTTCCGGGAGATAAAGTGGGTATTATTTCTACAAACAGGCCTGAATGGAACATGTTGGATATGGCAATCATGCAAATTGGTGCGATAACTGTACCCATTTACCCAACTTTAGCTGTACATGAATACAAATACATTCTGAATCATGCAGAGATTAAGTTGGTTTTTTTAGAAGGTGCAGAATTAATGGAGAAAATTTCTTCCATATTATCTGATGTTAGCGAAATGAAGTTTGTTTACACTTTTATAGATAGAAAAAAATATTCTTATTTCCAACAGCTTGTTGATTTAGGGAAAAAGAATCCGAATCCGGAAGAGTTAGAAAAGCGAAGAGCAGCTGTAAAATCTTCCGAATGTGCTACCATTCTTTATACATCCGGCACGACAGGAGTTCCCAAAGGGGTTATGTTATCGCATGATAACTTGATGGGGCAGGTCTTAAATCTGCGCCATATACCGGCTCCGTGGTCTAATATTGCTTTTAGTTTTTTACCGCTGTGCCATGCTTACGAGCGCATGTTAGTACTTCTTTATCAATATTTAGGCATGTCGGTGTACTATGCACAAAATTTGGGTACGATAGCCGAGAATATTAAAGAAATAAAGCCCACCATGATGTCCACAGTGCCTCGGATGTTAGAGAAAATTTATGATAAAATCTATGTTTCGAGTAATAGCATGCCATGGCTCACTAAAAATATTTTCCGCTGGGCGGTACGTCTTGCCTGTAATTATAAAATTCAACCCCATGACCGCACATGGTGGTACAATCAAAAACACAAATTTGCCGATAAATTGGTTTACAGCAAAATACGAAATAACATTGGAGGTAATTTTGATATAGTGGTTTCGGGAGCTGCCAGCATTCAGCCCCGATTGGCGTCTTTCTTTTCAGCAATCGGGATGCCTGTTTTTGAAGGATACGGTTTAACAGAAACCTCTCCGGTGGTTGCCGTAAGTTGCAGAGAAAAAAATGGGAGAGAAGCAGGAACCGTGGGATTTCCACTGCCGGGCGTTGAGGTTAATATCAACGAAAACGGGGAGGTTTGCTGCCGCGGACACAATGTCATGTTGGGCTACTACAAAGATGAAGCGCTTACCAAAACCGTCATTGATGAAGATGGGTGGTTTCATACCGGAGATTTGGGAGTCCTTAATGAAAAAGGACAACTTATTTTAACAGGAAGACTGAAATGCCTTTTCAAAACCTCTTTGGGAAAATATATTAACCCTCAAATAGTGGAAGAAAAATTCACAGAGTCGCCGTTTATTGAAAACATCGTGGTTGTGGGAGAAGACCAAAAGTTTGCAGCTGCGCTGATCTCGCCTGATTTTAATTTCTTACAAGCATGGTGCTTGCGCCATAATATTGAGTACCAAAATCCACAACAAATTGTGAACCACCCTGAAATTGTTAAGCGGTATGCTCGAGAAGTAGATAAGTATAATGCCCATTTTGGAGATACCGAGCAAGTGAAAAAATTTAAACTGATCCCCGATGAATGGTCGCAATTTACAGAAATACTTACCCCTACACTGAAAGTAAAACGTAATTTAGTGAAGGAAAGGTATAAAGATGTGATTGAGAAACTATTTTAATACAAGAGGAGCGTTTAATACTCATCTTCGTGAAAAAAGAAATCATCTTTAGTAGGATAGTCTGGCCATAAATCTTCAATGTTATCATACACTTCGCCTTCATCCTCAATCTCTTTTAAATTTTCAATAACCTCCATCGGAGATCCGGAGCGTATCGCATAATCTATCAATTCTTCTTTGGTAGCAGGCCATGGCGCATCTTCCAATTTTGAGGCTAATTCTAACGTCCAATACATAAAAAAGTGTTTTAAACAAGGTTTGTTTTATTGGGGCGCAAAAATATATTTTTACAAATAGGATAATATCGTTTCCAAAAAATTTTATTTATCTCATTTTAAGTACGTTTCAGCCACTTCTAATTTTTTATGCAGGAAACGAGCCAAAATAAAGAAGTAATCCGACAGCCTGTTTGTAATTTGAAGAAGCATTAATAAGGATTCGTCTTGAGTGCAAAAGTGCGTCATTATTCGTTCTAATCTTCTACAAACAGTTCTACAAATATGTGAATAAGCAATTGCCGGAGCGCCCTGCGGAAGCAGAAAACTGTGCAGAGGCGGCAAGCAGTCGTCCATTTTATCTATCTCTTTTTCAATATTTAATAAAAAACACTCCCATGCAATATCTTTCCAAAACTGCTCATATTTTTCTTTCGGGGTGGCTAAAATGCCTCCCATAATAAATAATTTCTTCTGAATTTCTGTCAAAAAAGGGATATTTTCTGCTGCAATCAACATTCCGATGTGCGCGTTTAGTTCGTCGCATGTACCGTAAATATCAAGAATCGCTTCCGATTTACGTATTCTATCTCCACCCAGCAATGATGTATTTCCAGTATCTCCGGTTTTGGTGTAAATTTTGCTCATGTTTATTAGTTTTTGTGATTAGGATAGAAGATATTCTATTGATTATAGTTTTTCCAGCAACCCTTTTACTTCTTCCTCAGTATCGGTCAATTTTTTCTTACAAATATTGATAAGGAGGGTTGCTCTTTTTATCATCTCTGCCAATTCATCTACGGGGATTTCGGCATTTTCCATTTTGTGAACCAAGCGTTGTAGCTCTTCAAAGGCATCCTGATAGGTTTTTGTTTCTTTCATAATTAAGGGATTACTAGTTTAGCAAACTTTAAAAGGAGGGTTTTATTACCCACAGAGTCAAAGGCAACGATCGCTTTTTTATCCAAGCCATCGCCATCGGTTTGCACTACTTTCCCGTAGCCAAATTTATCGTGATAGACTCGAAGACCCGCATAGATTTGATCTGCCCGCGCTTCGTGCCCCGATTGATGTGCTTGTTTTCGTTCATGCGTATGCTTTTTATGATGCATCGCTTCGTTAATAGGAATGAAGTTTACCGGCGTGTCTTCATTCACATTGGAAATACAAATATTGCGCCCCATAGATGCTTTTTGTGTTTTATGAATAAATTTATCAGGAATTTCATGCAAGAAACGGCTCTCTTCGCAAAATTGCAGATTGCCGAATCGGTAGCGTGTTTGCGCAGAAGTGAGCACGAGTTTTTTCCGCGCTCTCGTAATCGCTACATAAAACAATCGGCGCTCCTCCTCTAATTCTGCCCTTGTACCCAAACTCATGGAGGAGGGGAATAAATTCTCCTCTAACCCTGTAACATACACATAGTCAAACTCTAATCCTTTTGCCGAGTGAATCGTCATCAACTTTACCCTATCTTGATGTTCGTTCTTTTTTTCTTCATTATTATCGGTTAATAATGAAATACTCTCTACAAACCTATCTAATGACGGAAAATAATCGGTAATAATTTCGCCGGTTTCTTCATTAAAAAGCGACTCCGGCTCTTTCTCCGTAAACTCTTTCATGGAGTCTAACAGCGCTTCCACGTTTTGCAGCCGGTCGATTTCAGATTTATCAGCATTAAGCTCCTGCATGATACCGGTGGTTGTTGCAATATGTTTCCCAAGTTCATAAGCATCTGTTTTTGTGATTATTGCGGAATAGCTTTTAATGCGCACGGCAAAGTCTTGTAGCCGTGCTTTAGTGGGGGCGTTCGCATCCAAGTTGTAGCGTTCGGGATTTTCAACAATATTCCAAACTTGGGTGTTGTTTTCGTGCGCACAAACCATAATTTTGTCAACGGTAGTGGCGCCGATGCCGCGCATCGGGTAATTGATGACCCGCCTCAACGATTCTTCGTCATAGTGGTTGATTGCCAAGCGAAAATAAGCTAACACATCTTTAATCTCTTTGCGTTGATAAAAAGAGATGCCTCCATAAACAATGTAAGGGATATTTTTCTTGAGCAACGCCTCCTCTAACGCACGCGACTGGGCGTTGGTTCTATACAAAATCGCAAAATGAGAATTGTTTCTTTGGAAATTTTGTTTGGTTTCAAAGATGGAGTGTGCTACCGTTTGGGCTTCATCATTATCGCTGTTGGTTTTGAGAATCTCTATCTTATCTCCCGCTTCATTAGCGGTCCAAATCTCTTTATGCAGTTGATCCTGATTGTACTTAATCACTGCATTTGCCGCATTTACAATATGTTGTGTAGAACGGTAGTTTTGTTCCAATTTTATGGCTTTCGTTTCGGGATAATCTTTATTAAAATTCAGAATATTTTGAATGTTAGCGCCGCGAAAAGCGTAGATACTCTGCGCATCGTCGCCCACCACACAAATATTATGATGCGCGGCTGCCAACTTTTTCACAATCAAATACTGTGCATAATTAGTATCCTGATATTCATCTACCAAAATATATTGAAAGCGGTTTTGATATTTATGCAAAATTTCGGGAAAATCGCGCAGCAACACATTCATATAATAGAGCAGGTCATCAAAATCCATAGCATTTGAATTTTTCAAACGATGATTATAGCGTTTAAAAATCTCTGATATATAAGGTTTTCCGCTTATTCTGTCGGCTTCCAATATTTCAGGACTTCTCGCGTAGTCGTTAGGAGACAACAAGCTTGATTTAGCAGAGGAGATGCGGTGCAGCACATGGCTTGCCACGTAGGTTTTGGGGTCTAAATTCATCTCTTTCACAATACTTTTGAGCAGAACCTTGGCATCGTCGGTATCGTAAATCGTGATATTTCGTACAAAGCCCAATTTTTCGTGCTCTACCTGAATAATACGGTTAAAGGCGCCATGAAATGTACCCATCATCACGGCTTTGGCATTCGTGTCTCCTACTAATTGAAAGATCCGTTCTTTCATTTCTGCGGCAGCTTTATTCGTAAAAGTGAGCGCTAAAATGCGATAGGGGTTGATCCCTTGCGAAAGCATGTAAGCGATGCGGTAGGTAAGTACACGCGTCTTGCCCGATCCGGCGCCGGCAACTATCATCATTGGACCGTCCATTTGCAGCACAGCAGCACGTTGCGAATCATTAAGTTGGGAGAGAATATGGGGTACGGCAGACATAAAAAAAATGAAAAAATGAGCAGAAATGAGACAAAACTAAAATAACGGCAAATATAAAAATTTTGTTGGATTATTATATTTTACCCAAAGTAATTTCGTTACTAATGATAATCATTAAAAAAGTAGTTGCTATTTTTCTATATTTGCCGACCGATTTTTAGCCTTGTCCATGACTTGTAAACTTTCCAAACTAATTTTCTTAATCATACTGCTAAGTACATATAATTTATTGTGTTACGCTCAAATTCTACTTCCGCTTGAAGAGGAAAATTCCGAACTTATTTTAAGTATTTCCGAACCACAAACTTATGAAATCGGCGGAATTACATATTCAGGGGTGGTTTCTTTCGACACCAGGCTGCTCCTTTTTAAAGTGGGCGATGTGATTGAGATACCCGGAGAACAAATCGCAAAATCTATAAAAAATATCTGGAAATCAGGTCTCTATGAAGATATAGAGATTACCCTTACGCGAGTAGTAGATCGTTTGGCTTTTATTAATGTGCATGTTTCAGAACGTAGCCGATTGGTTGCCTTCGGATTTAGAGGAATTAGAAAAAATCATGAAACCGACTTGCGTGATAAAATTAAATTAGCCCAAGGAAATATTGTGAATGATAATATGATTCAAACCTGTATCAATGTTATTAAAAAATTCTATATTGAAAAAGGGTTCTATAACTGTGAAGTAAAAGCCGAGATTAATCCCGATTCTAAAATAAGCAATGGCGTAACGATTGTTTTTCATATTAACCCCGGCAAGAAAGTTAAGATTGACCGCATTATCATTACCGGTGTCACCATGCCCCAAGGAAAATTAACCAAGGCGATGAAAGGTACCAAAGAAAGATCACGTTTTGAAATTATCTCTAAAGCAGATACGGTAATCAGATATATGATTAGAAATATGGATTATTACAAATCGAAAGATCTATTAGAACATTTGGATGATTATTTTTCTGAAAGAGTGAAAATTAGAATTGCAAAATCATCGAAATTTATCAGAGACTCTTACGAGGACGATAAAGTGAGTTTGATTAATAGATTAAATGACTTTGGTTATCGGGATGCCTATATTCTTTTTGATACGGTTATCTTTTCCGGCAACTTTGTCCATATTTTAATAGATGTACAAGAAGGAGATAGATATTACTTCAGAAATATTGATTTTGTGGGAAATACAAAATATCCCACGCGGGTTTTAAAAGAGATTCTCAATATTGAAAAAGGGGATGTCTATAATCAGTCTTTATTGATGGAAAGATTGATGCAAGAAAAAAACGGTAATGATTTGGCCTCCCTTTATATGAATGACGGATACCTGTTTTTCAATGCTATTCCTGTTGAAGTAAGAATTGAAAACGATTCTATTGATTTGGAAATTCGTATAAGAGAGGGCAAGCAGGCTAAATACAATAAAATAACCGTGTCCGGGAATAATAAAACCAGTGATAGAGTAATCTTGCGCGAAGTAAGTACAATACCAGGGCAAATGTTTAACCGACAAGATTTAATCCGCTCGCAACAAGTGCTGCTCTCTATGGGATATTTTAACCAGGAATCTATTAATGTGATTCCCAAACCTAACGAAGCAGATGGAACGGTGGACTTGGAATATGTGATTGAAGAAGCTTCTTCCGACCAATTGGAACTTTCTCTCGGATACGGAGCTACCGGATTGGTATTGAGCGCGGGGGTTACTTTTAATAACTTTTCTTTCAAAAAGTTCTTCAAAAAAGATGCGTGGACGCCTATTCCCTCAGGCGACGGACAAAAACTATCGTTTAGGGCTTCTACCAATGCCACATGGTATCAATATTATTCCGTATCTTTTACCGAACCTTGGGTGGGGGGCACTAAACCCAATTCTCTCTCTGCTGCTTTAAGCTATCAAATTCAAACTAACGGTCGTAAAAAATCGGATGAACGATTCGCAGATATTAAGATATTAGGATTCTCCATTAGTTACGGACAAAAATTGAAGTGGCCCGACGACTACTTCCAATTATCTCACACTATTCTATATCAGCGCTATGATGTAAGAAATTACGGGTCTGTTTTTGTTTTTGCTACCGGTTATTCAAACAGTTTGAGTTATATTTTCACGATTGGACGAAATTCTGTGGATGCACCCATTTATCCCCGTACCGGTTCCGAAATAATGTTTTCGGTACAACTTACGCCTCCCTATTCTCTTTTTTCCAACAAAGATTATGCCAATGCCACTGCACAAGAAAAATACAGATGGTTAGAGATGCATAAATGGAAGTTTAACATTTCATGGTTTACCCGCATAGTTGAAAATTTTGTTCTCAATGTGCGCTTTAAATCAGGATTTATGGGGTGTTACAACAAACATATCGGGATCTCTCCTTTTGAACGTTTTTATTTGGGCGGCGACGGGTTGTCGAACTATGCTTTAGATGGAAGAGAGGTAATTGGTATGCGCGGCTATGATGATTCTTCATTAACCCCCCTCTCGTTGGGAGAACCCATCGGAGGAGCCATCTTTAATAAATTTACCGCCGAATTGCGATACCCAATCACGTTGAACCCGAGCGCAACCATCTTCCTATTAGGTTTTGTTGAAGCCGGAAACTGCTGGTTGGATAAACGCTCTTACTCGCCGTTCAAACTCTATAAATCTGCCGGAGTAGGGGTGCGCGTCTTTTTGCCCATGTTTGGTCTGCTTGGATTTGACTGGGGATACGGCTTCGATAAAATCCCCGGAGCCCCCAATGCTCACAAAGGTCATTTCCATATCTCCATTAATTCATCTATTGATTAATAATTTATAATAATCATTCAAAAAACACGTTACACTCAAAAAATTACTTTATGAAAAAATTCATCGTATTCATCGCATTAGCCCTCGTTTTCTCATTCTCTGCATTCGCACAGTCAAGATACGGCTACATTGATTCCGAATATATTTTAGGAAATATTCCTGAATATAAAGAAGCTCAAAAAGAGTTGGACAGAATAGCTGCGAATTGGCAGAAAGAGATTGAAAGTAAATTCGCTTCTATTGATTCCATGTATAAAAAATATCAGGTAGAAGCTATCACATTGCCCGAAAACCTGAAACAAAAAAGAGAAGAAGCCATCATTAAAGCAGAACAAGATGCTAAAGATTTACAGAAAAAAAGGTTTGGAAAGGATGGTGATCTGTTCAAAAAAAGAGAAGAATTGGTAAAACCTATTCAAGATAGGGTTTTTAATGCCATTGAAGCATACGCAAAAGATAGAGGTTATTCCTTTGTTTTTGATGCAGCCGGTTCAATGACCATTGTTTATGCTGATCCTAAATTCGATTTGAACGACCAGATTATGCAACGTCTTGGAATATCAGTAAAAGAATAATATTAACACTTAATAAAAAATGAAAAAGACACCATTATTTTTAATCGCTTGCGTATTTTGCTTGACCTCTGCATTTGCGCAAAAATATGGGCATGTAAATTCAAGTGATATAATGAAGGTTATGCCCGGAATTGACTCCGTTCAAATTAAATTATCAGGATTCCAAAACGAATTGGCAACCCTCTATGACAATATGGTCAATGAGTGGCAAACCAAGAAAGATAAATTGGATAAAGAAGCCGGCACCATGTCATCTGCCGTTAGAAAACTAAAAGAAGATGAAATAAGAGGCATTGAAAACAGAATCCAAGAATTTCAGTATAATGTGCAACAAGATATTGAAGATGAGCAAGCACGCTTGATTTTTCCTTTTCAGGAAAAAGTACAAAATGCCATTAATGACGTTGCCAAAGAAAACAAATTCAGCTATATCTTCGATACCTCGACCTTGCTCTATTATGACGGCGGAGAAGATATTACTTCATTGGTAAAGAAAAAATTAGGAATAAAATAAATTAGTGATTAGTAATTAGTGTTTAATATTTTATGTTCAATGAATATATCGAAAATTAACCATCAAAATTCAAAGAAAATTTTCCTTTTTGCCTTTTGCCTTCTACTGTCTCCCTTTCTCCCTTGTTTTGCACAGTCTGTATTTGGTCATGTTGACTATGGAGAGATTATGAAAAATATGCCCGGCATTGATTCGGCTCAAACCATTATGGTAAATTACAAAGCCGAACTTCAAACCATGGCAGAACAAATGACAAAAGAGTTTCAAGATAAACAAACTGCATTTGAACAATTAGCTAATTCTAACAATGCATCGCCTGCCATTTTGAAAATAAGACAGGAAGAATTATTAGCCATGTATAAGCGTATTCAGGAGTTTAGCCAATCTATTAATGCAGACTTGGCAGATAAACAATTAGAACTCTTGGAACCGTTTCAAACCAAATTGTTAGCAGCTATTCACAAAATAGCAAATGCCCATAGCTACCGGTATGTTTTTGACATCTCAACGCTACTGTTTTATGCCCCCGGCGATGATCTAACCGATAAAGTGAAGACGGAATTAGGGATACCATAGAAGGCTGCGATCAGGGAATGGCGATTCTTTTGCAATTACTTTTTTTGCACTCCCCACACATCATACATGTTTTTTCAACTTGCTTGTTGTGAATAGCATCAAGTTTACAATAGGTAAGACATTTCCCGCAGTTGACACATTCAAGGATGCTCAAATGTGCAGCAAAAGGTATGTATCTTACGATATACAACATCCATCCGATAGGGCAAACTATTCTGCAAAATGGTCGGTAGATAAATAGGGAAGATATTATTAAAAGAGGTACGGTAATATAGCCTACCCAATTGAATATCCTTAATCGAAAAATGGAAACAAAGGGGTCGTAACCGCATAAAACAAGAAATTGCTTAGAGGTAATCCATAAAACCAACGCTACAAATACTACGGTTTGAATATAGAATATTATATTTTGAGTTTTTTTTGTTTTCAGTAATTTCAATTCATTTTTCAGGAAGATAAATTCTTGCAAGGCACCGAGCCAACAAAGCCAGCCACACCAAATAGCGCCGAAAACAACGGAGAGAAAGAGAATGAATACGATAACAACAAAGGAAAGCCAAAAAGCGCCTTTCCCCGCCATAAACAATATAAATCCTTGAAAATAAGACAATATACATGGGCATCCACCTCTAATAAACCCAAAATAGATAAGCGAAGCCATTAATATAAATGGACGAAAGTGTTGTATCCTGTTTCCTTTGAAAAACATACCAATAATACAGAGCAATAAAAACATAACCCCCAGCCCGATCACGGGTATGGTATTGTAGGAATCCGAAAAGAAAGTCATTACTATACCTGTGCACACTAAAAAGGTTGCTATCCACCGGACAATTTTGTCGTATTTTTTTCTTAAATGAAGCATATCTTTGAATTTATAATTGCTACTAAGGGTGCTTTTGTAAATAAGGGTTCAATGATTATCTCTTAATTCTTAATTCTTAATTCTTAATTGCTACTAAGGGTGCTTTTGTAAATAAGGGTTCAATGATTATCTCTTAATTCTTAATTCTTAATTCTTAATTTAATTTTACTGGCACAGTACAAAAACATCCTCCCGCGCATTCAAACATAATACAGGAATATTCTCTTTGTTGCCCAGAATTCTATTTTCAACAGGTCCAAAAAGAACATCAATCAACGAAAACCGTTTTGTCATTAAAAAAAGCATGGCACTATTTCCAACTTTTTCGGCAAACTTCAATCCGAAAGTACGAATGTTGTCAATTTTTGTAAAAGGATGCAACTTGTAAGGAATTTCTATATTGTTGAACATTTTAGTAACAAAATCAATATTGTTTTGTACTTTTCTATGCAGAAGATTATCTTTATATTGGTTAAAAATAATGTGTACACACAGATTTTCTTTGGGAATATGCGGGCAATTTTTTTGAAAATAGGTGGGGAAATAACTTGCCCACAGCGCCAACTCCTTATCCTGACAATTAATGTCTAATGGTAAAACAACTTGTTGATAATCATTTTCTTTCACTTCAATATCTCCAATGGTAAATACCGGTACGCGAGATTTTTGAATCCATTTTCTTGCTATTTTTGAATTAAAAAATGATTTTTTTTTTGAAGGAGCCACCGGCATCACAAAGCAGAGTATATTTCCTTCCTCTGCCTCAGCAAAAATATCACGAAAGTTCTGTTTTTCTTGCAGAGAAACCTCATTTAGTTCCGCATCAAAAATTTGAGACAATTTCTGAGCATGTGCCCATGCAGCCTTTCCGTAGGGAGAGGGATCGGTAAAAGCAATAATGGTGTTTTTCATAAGTAACGAGCAACAAGTAACAAGAGGAGGTAGAAAAAATCGTAAATCTAAAATCGAAAATCTAAAATTCTAGTATCGTTCAATGGCGTTCAAGTCTTTGAAAGCGATTTTAAGTCGCTCTACCATTGACTTTTCTCCTTCACGGAGGAATACGCGGGGGTCGTAGTATTTTTTATTGGGTTTATCTTCACCTTCGGGGTTTCCGATTTGGCTTTGCAAATATTCTTTCTTTTCTTTGTAAAAATTCATAACGCCTTCCCAAAAAGCCCATTGTGTATCGGTATCAATATTCATTTTCACAACGCCGTATTGCAATGATTCTGCAATTTTTTCGGGCTCGGAGCCACTGCCACCGTGAAATACAAAATTTACAGGATTTGGTTTGGTTTTGTATTTTTCTTCGATAAATTTTTGTGAATTATAAAGGATAACAGGTTCTAATTTCACATTTCCGGGTTTATACACGCCGTGCACATTTCCGAAGGAGGCGGCGATGGTAAAGTTGGGACTTATTTTCATCAGCTCTTCGTAGGCGTATGCTACATCTTCGGGTTGTGTATAAAGTTTGGAACTGTCCACGCCGGTATTGTCCACGCCATCTTCTTCTCCTCCTGTAATTCCCAGCTCAATCTCTAACGTCATGCCGATTTTTGCCATTCGGGCTAAATATTTTTTACAGATTTCAATATTTTCGTGTAGCGGTTCTTCCGACAGGTCGAGCATGTGAGAGCTAAAGAGCGGTTTTCTGTGTTCGGTGTAGAATTTTTCGCCGGCATCCAACAATCCGTCAATCCAGGGTAGTAGTTTTTTTGCTGCGTGGTCGGTATGCAAAATTACGGGGATTCCGTACAGAGGAGCAACCTGATGCACGTGTTTAGCACCGGATATAGCGCCTTCGATCGCCACTTTTTCGTTTTCATTTTTCAACGATTTTCCGGCATAAAAAACGGCGCCGCCATTAGAGAATTGAATGATTACAGGAGAGTTTACTGCTTTTGCCGCTTCCATTACGGCGTTAATAGAATCGGTGCCTATCACGTTTACAGCAGGCAATGCGAATTTTTCGTTTTTTGCCGCTTCAAAAATGGCTGTCAAATCCTGACCGGTAGCCACACCCGGAGAAATGTTAATTTTAGGCATAATGACTACCTTATTGCGCGTCAACCACATTACGTGTTGAAGCAATGTTTACGATGAGCGAACCGGGGTTTTCCATAAAAGTAAGATTCGGAATTGCCAAATCGCTTACTTTTATCATATCGTTGATATCCAAATTAGAGATATCTACCGAGATCTCTTCGGGGATATTTTTCAATAACCCTTTTACAGTAATTTTACGCATTTTCTTTACCATTTTACCACCACGAAGAACGCCGGGAGAGGTTCCGGTAATTTTGATCGGAATACCAATAGTAACATACTTTCCTTCAGTTACCTCTAAAAAATCAACGTGTAATAAATGGTCTGTGATCGGATGCCATTGGGTAGCTTGTACTACGGCTTCAAATTTTTTATCATCCACATTCAATTCCACATACTTCACTTCTGGAGTGAATAAGAGGTGGCGGAACTGTGTTTCTTCAACTACAAATTGCAGTTGTTCTTTGCCGCCGTAAATGACGCATGGAATTAACCCTTGTGCGCGTTGCGCTTTCGCATCTTTTTTCCCTACGTTCTCTCTTGGAGAACCGCTAATAGATACAGATTTCATGTTTTTTAAGTTTTGATTATTATGAATTTACTATGCTTTTGAAAAAGCCCGCGAAAATATATTTTTTTTCTAACCCTAAATCATGAATTGATAATCATTAAAAAAACTATCTTTGCCGTTCCAATTTTTAACCGAAAAAAGTATGTACAGCCTTTATAGTAAGGAAATTAAATCTTACCTCAGTTCATTAATCGGCTATGTTTTCATAGGCGTTTTTTTGGTCATTGCCGGCTTGTTTATCTGGGTGTTTCCCAATATCAACAATGTTTTATTTTCTAACATGGCAAGTTTGCAAGGGCTTTTTAACACTTCCAAGTTTTTGTTTCTCTTTTTAGTTCCCGCCATTACGATGCGAACATTTGCGGAGGAGAAGCGGAGCGGCACCTTAGAGCTTCTCTTAACCAAGCCCTTTACCGATGCCCAAATTATTGCCGCCAAGTTCTTAGCTTCACTTACCTTATTGGTGGTTGCTTTGTTACCTACATTATTATATGTGGTTTCGGTGTATAATTTAGGATCTCCCCCAGGAAATATTGATTTGGGAAGTACGTGGGGATCCTACCTGGGTCTTATCTTTCTGGGAGCTACTTTTATCTCCATAGGTATTTTTGCATCAAGTACCACCTCCAACCAAATTGTAGCTTTTGTGTTGGCTGCCCCCCTCTGCTTTATTTTGTATTTCGGATTCGAATTTATTTACAGTTTCGAAATATTGGGATCTATGGGCTTTTTTATTAAAAGTTTAGGAATTGACTACCATTATAACTCTATCAGTAGGGGAGTGATTGATTCTCGCGATCTTATCTATTTTGTTAGCGTAATTCTAATTTTTCTTATAGCTACACGAATCGTGTTGCTCAGTCGCAAATGGTAATTATTAATCTGATCGTATGAAAAACAAAATTAAATATAAACGCTCGGCAATTATTACGTTAGTCTCAAGTATCTTCATTCTATTTGCCCTCAATATTCTCTTCTCTTTTTTCTATGTAAGAATTGATTTAACTGCGGATAAGAGAAATTCGTTAGCGCCTTCTACCATAAAACTATTAAAAGATTTACCCGACAAAATTTATATTAAACTCTTTTTGATGGGTAAAAACAATCCGGCAGATTATCAAATATTTGCTCAAAAAACAAAAGAAATATTGGAAGAGTTTACCCGATATTCCTCTAATATTGAATTTGATATGATTGATCCCACAGAAGGAAAAAGTCAAGAAGAGATCAATGCTATTTTTGGAGAGTTTTATAAAAAAGGACTCTATCCCATTCCCATTTCACGTGAAGATTACTCTACTACTTGGGTAGTTCCGGGCGCATTTCTTACCTATCGCTCTAAAGAGTATCCCGTTACCTTAGTGGTTTCCGATCCGGGCGGCACCGACTGGCTCGACTTCTCTATTCAGGAATTGGAATATAATTTGGTTTCAGCCATTAGGAATATTACCACACAGTTTGTACCAAAAGTAGTTTTTTTGGAAGGACACGGGGAATTAGACCGGTTATCAACTTCTTGGATGGAATGGCAGTTGAGACGCTATTATTACGTGGATAGAGTATCTATTAATAATAAAATTAACAGTTTGCGAAATATTTATGTGAAAGATTCTACCGAAGCTACCATTGGCAATTTTGGCAATAAATATGACGTGCTGATTGTGGCGCAACCTACTCAACCCTTTTCCGATATGGATAAATATGTGATTGACCAATTTATTATGAATGGAGGAAAAGTGCTTTGGCTGATAGATGCTACAAACGCTTCGGTGGATAGTTTACAAAACAAAAGCGAGTTCTTTGCTACCGAAAATCTTTTGAGACTCAATAGTTTGTTTTTTAAATATGGCGTCCGTTTAAATGCCAATTTGATTCAGGATTTAAACTGTAGAGGACTCCCTATTCCATCAGGATATATTGGAGACCAACCGCAATTTACGTTTTGGGCATTCCCTTATATGCCTGTGATCGTAAATTTCTCCACCCATCCTATTGTGAGAAAAATTAAAGCCTTAAAACTTGATTTTGCAGGAAATATCGACTTTGTTGGTACAGATCCCAACATCAGGAAAACCGTGCTGGCAACTACGTCCGAAAAAACCAAAGTGGTGCCTGTGCCTTCTATCGTTACCCTAAATGTGATAAAAGTGAAACCCAATCTGGAAGAGTTTTCCCGAATGTATGAACCTGTGGCTGTGTTAGTGGAAGGAACGTTTACTTCTGCCTTTAAGGGGATCTTGCCGATGGAGTTTGACACGATAAAAGAGTTCGACTTTAAAACCGAGAGCAAAGAGACACGCCAAATTTTTATTTCAGATGGTGATATTATTCGTAACTATTTTGATACGAGAAACATGCAACCTTACCCCGCCGGTTACGATTTCTACTCGAAAACACAATATGATAATGGAGATTTTATCCTCAACTGTGTCAATTATTTATGCGCTGACGATGACCTGCTTCTTATTCGCTCAAAGAGTTTCAAAATAGGAACACTGAACCCTATTGCGGTGAAAGAGAAGAAAAAGTTTTATATTTTGATAAATACGATCGGTCCAATAGTGCTTATAAGCCTTATGGCAACCGTACTTATTTTGTTTAGGAGAGAGAAATATAATTTAAGATTTTAGATTTAGTCATTAAGTTTTCTGTTTTTGTTTTTTTGCGGCGGGGAACAGCACATTATTAAGAATGAGCCGGTAGCCGGCGGAATTTGGGAACAGGTTAAGATCGGTGGGCGGGTCGTGTACGAAATGTTGATAATCTTCGGGGTCGTGACCTCCGTAAAAAGTAAAAGTACCATTTCCGTATGTACCATGAATATATCTTACTTCGTCGAAGATTTTGGTTTCTCCCAGAATGACGATGTGGGGCTTAACACGGTTTCTGTTAAATGCAGTGGTTTGTCCCATAAATCCTGAGATCACATTTTGATGATTTTGCGTGAGCATTGTGGGCACGGGATCCCATTTTGCGGAAAATTCAAAAAGCGTCAGATAATCGTTCTTCTTGTTTTTTATGTGCATGGTGGGGTCCACATCAATATCGGAGATTTCATACACGTATGGATTGGTTACGAGAATAAAATCGGTAAAAGCGAAGCAGTTGTCGTAGTTTAGTTTTTGTTGGGCATTGGGGTCCATAGGATCGCCGTCGAAAGGCACGTCGCAAATATCAACTCCATCTGCGGCAAGCGCTACATCGAAGCTGTCGGGCGCGGAACACATGGCAAACATGTAGCCTCCGCCCATTACAAAATCTCTAATTTTTTTTGCAACTGCCAATTTCATTTGCGACACTTTGTTAAACCCTAATTTTGCGGCAGTAGCTTCTTGCAGTTTAACATCTTCAATATACCATGCGGCATTTTTATACGCCCCCCAAAATTTCCCATATTGTCCGGTAAAATCTTCATGGTGCAGATGCAACCAATCATATTTGGGAAGCACATCACTCATTACCTCTTCATCGTAAATTACATCGTAAGGAATTTCAGCATACGTTAATACCAAAGTAACCGCATCATCCCAAGGCAACTTATTTTTAGGAGAGTACACAGCAATTTTAGGCGCTTTGGTCAACTTCACTTCATCCATATTGCTTTCGGTAGCGGCAATTTCATTTAAGATAGAGGCTGCCTGAACATCAGCAATTACTTGATACGATACGCCGCGAATCACACACTCATCTTCCACGGTTGTATTGAAGATACACATAAAACTCCCCCCGCGATAGTTGAGCAACCAACTCACATCAATCTCTTTTTTAATGGCAAAATAGGCTATTCCGTATGCTTTTAAATGATTTTTTTGCTCTAAATCCATAGGAATTAACAGATAGGCTGCAAAGGAGTAAGAGGTTGTTAATAAAAGTAGTAGAAGAAAAATGAAAGTTTTTAATTTCATGTATTTAAAATTTAGAAAGTAATACTAATGGTTAATTAATAACTATTCCGGGTTCAGACAAAGCTAAACGAAAGCCGGGATAGTCGGAGGTTTTAAAAGGTGAACCGGAAACTCTATAGGTAGTACGGCAAGCAAATTCAGCACTAAACCAACCGCCGCCACGCGCCACTTTCAAAGAGCTTATGTCGAATCCTTCCGGATCTGTTTGAGGCAAATCGAGATAATAATTAAACCAGTCGTAAACCCATTCATATACATTTCCGCTCATATCGTATATTCCCAATTCGTTAGGCATTTTTGTGCCGACGGGATGCGTACTTTGATTACTGTTGTTGCCATACCATGCCACAAGATCAATATTATTACTACCACTAAAAGTAGATGCTTCACTTTTGTTGCCTCCCCGTGCGGCAAATTCCCATTGGGCTTCAGTGGGTAAACGGTAATTTTTCCCGGTAACTTGATTCAATTTTTTCAAAAAATCCTGAACATCATACCAACTCACTTGTTCAACCGGAAGATCGTCGCCAATAAAATAGCTGGGATTATATCCCATAACATCTTTCCAAAGTTTTTGAGTTACTAAATATTTTGAGATATGGTAATTACTCAAAGTTACTTGGTGTGCGGGCAGCTCTTCTGGGTAATAACAGTTGTCGCCGGTACAACCCATAGTAAAAGTTCCGCCTTCCACAAAAACCATTTCTATTTCTTGTATATCAATAACCCTTACCCCACACTTTGCCTTATAATTACCATCAACAGAGGTAGCTGTGATTACGGTCCATCCTTCAGCTATGGCTGTAACTTGTCCATTGAGATCTACCATAGCCACACCGGGGTTGTCGCTCAACCATTTTAATGTTTTGTTTGTGGCGTCCGGAGGAACTATAACTATTGGTAAAAGAGAAGTTGCCCCAACAGCCAATGTAATTGAGGGTTTTTGGAAAAAGAGATAACTAACATGGGTGTTTTTGTCGCAACTGATAGTAGCAGTAATGAATAATACTACAGCGGCAATGATTATAAAAACATTTTTTTTCATATAAAGTAATAGTCTTATTGTAAATAATTTAAAACGAAATTTATTCAAAATATTATATTTGTTTTCAAAAATATTGGCAAATATATACTTTTCTTTATTTTTGCACCCCCTCATTTACTAAAATAAAATATTAACAAATAGAAATTTTATGAAAAAACCACTACTTCTTTTATGTGTACTCTTTACTCCTTTTTTTGTATTTGCCGGCGAGGCAGATATTCAACTTCCGGATTTTAGAAGTGTAACATTTTTTAACGGGGCTATTTCGGGCTGGTCGCTTCTCATTTGGGGATCCATTATTGTGTTTCTCGGATTGATATTCGGTTTATATCAAGCCATAAACATAAAAAAATATCCGGTACATAAATCCATGGCAAATATTTCAACTACTATTTATGAAACTTGCAAAACCTATCTTATACAACAGGGAAAGTTTTTATTGATCTTATTTGTCATTATTGGCGCGGCTGTTGTTTTCTACTTTGGATTTCTGAGTGGAAAGAGCACCGGAGATGTCATTAAGATATTGATTTGGACAGTACTTGGCATATCAGGATCCTACGCGGTGGCGTGGTTTGGAATTAGAATCAATACTTTTGCCAACAGCAGAACCTCGTTTGTTTCTTTAAAAGGGAAACCTTGGAATGTGGTTTCCATTCCGCTTCAATCGGGAATGAGTGTGGGCTTACTTTTAATTACCATAGAATTGATCTTGATGTTGGTGATTCTTCTTTTTGTGGATGCCCAAAGCGCCGGCGCCTGCCTTATCGGCTTTGCCATTGGCGAATCGCTCGGCGCGAGTGCACTCCGTATCGCCGGCGGGATCTTTACTAAAATTGCCGATATCGGCTCCGACCTGATGAAAGTGATCTTCAAAATTGGAGAAGACGACCCGAGAAATCCGGGCGTAATTGCCGACTGCACGGGAGATAACGCCGGAGATAGCGTTGGTCCTACTGCCGATGGCTTCGAAACCTACGGAGTTACCGGCGTGGCTTTAATCACATTCCTCGTGCTTTGCCTCCCTGATGAACTATTCCCCTATGCTTCCGAGTTGAAAGCCCTTTTAATCGTTTGGATCTTTGCTATGCGTATCCTTATGGTTTTTACCTCTATATTTTCCTACAAAATAAATCAGATAATCTCTGTATTCAAATATAAAAAGAGAGACCGGTTTAATTTTGAAGCCCCCTTGACTTCGCTGATTTGGATTACCTCGATCATTTCTATTATCGGTACCTACATTATTAGTTATATATTACTAAATAATAGTAGTCAGGTTGCTAATTATAATCCGAACTTATGGTGGAAACTTTCTACTATTATTAGTTTGGGTACTTTGGCAGCAGCTATTATTCCAGAATTTACAAAGATTTTTACCAGCTCGCATTCTAAACATGTTGAAGAAGTGGTAATGGCTTCGCGAGAAGGCGGACCCTCTTTAAACATCCTTTCCGGTATGGTTGCCGGAAATTTTAGCGCTTTCTGGAAAGGGATTGTCATGGTGGGGCTCATGCTTTGCGCATTCGTTGTTTCTACCCACGGTTTAGAACTGTTTAGAGAATATGCTTCCATCTTTGCTTTCGGATTAGTAGCATTCGGATTCCTGGGAATGGGTCCGGTTACTATTGCGGTGGATAGCTACGGACCGGTAACCGATAACGCCCAATCGGTGTTCGAACTCTCCCGCATTGACAAAATTAATGGCATTGCCGAGGAGATTGAAAGAGATTTCGGATTTAAACCCGATTTTGAAAAAGGAAAGTATTTCTTAGAGGCAAACGACGGTGCCGGAAATACTTTCAAAGCTACTGCAAAACCGGTTCTTATCGGTACTGCCGTAGTGGGCGCTACGACTATGATTTTTGCGATTATTTTGTTATTGAAAAACTTAGGTCTGTTGCAATTAAGTTTAACCGATGCCCCCGTAATTCTTGGCTTTATTACAGGCGGTGCCGTCATCTATTGGTTTAGCGGTGCCTCAATGCAAGCCGTTACCACAGGCGCATATCGAGCAGTGGAGTTTATTAAAAGAAACCTAAACTTAGATAAACATGAAGCCGATATTAACGACTCTAAAACCGTAGTGAAAATCTGTACCCAATACGCCCAACAGGGAATGTGGAATATCTTTATCGTAATCTTCTCCCTGACGTTGGCTTTTGCATTTTTCGATCCTAATTTCTTTGTGGCTTATCTGATCTCTATTGCCATATTCGGATTGTTTCAGGCTATGTACATGGCAAATGCCGGCGGTGCTTGGGATAACGCAAAAAAAGTAGTGGAGGTGGACCTGAAAGAGAAAAACTCGGAACTCCACGCCGCCGCTGTGGTTGGCGATACAGTGGGAGACCCCTATAAAGACACTACTTCCGTGGCCATGAACCCCATTATTAAATTCTCTACACTCTTTGGACTGCTTGCAGTTGAAATTGCTATCCACTTGAAACTTAAAGCACAAGGATGGATAGATGCAGCAGGCGAATTTACCGCTGATGAAACCAAAGTGGTGGAAAAAATCACGCAAACATTAGACTATACCCCCTTGATCGGAGCGCTCTTTTTATTAGTGGGACTCTTTTTCGTTTATCGCTCTTTTTATGGAATGAGAATAAAAAAATAACCCTTACTTACCCTAAATTTGTGTCATTTTAGAGTAAAAAAAAAAAAAAAAACAATAAAAAAAATTTGTATTAAAAAAAAAATATTA
>Ga0123354_10000081_pt1 | contig 72300 bp, 62 predicted proteins | sample TergutLab28metaG_2_FD_97872 | JGI IMG/M metagenome (GOLD analysis project Ga0123354, IMG submission 97872) | Labiotermes labralis P4 segment gut microbial communities from Petit-Saut dam, French Guiana - Lab288 P4 | ecosystem: Host-associated > Arthropoda: Insects > Digestive system > Gut ... | reverse complement strand
GGCGACGGCGAACCCGGCGTAAAAACCCTCTGGCAAGGATTGCAACGCCTCAGAGATTTCGTCGAAGGGGTCGAACATATGCGCACCATCTACGCACAGTGAGTTGTGTGTAAGGGAATGGGTGAAGGCTGTGAAAGCGCAGGGATGAACATCCTGAATCCAGACAGCAAAATTTAACCAAATTCCGTTAGAGAAAAAATCATGGTCGAGAGTCTTTTTTTCCTCCTTTTGCTGCAATTGCTTGGCGAGGCTGCCGTGCATATTCTGGCCTTGCCGATTCCCAGCGCGGTGCTGGGCATGTTGCTGCTCTGGTTCTGGCTGCTTACCGGCCTGCCGGTTCCGAAAAAACTTGAAACGCTGGTGCGGGGCATCCTCAATTATCTGACCCTGCTTTTCATTCCCGCTGCGGTGGGGATCATCGAACACAAGCAGCGCATCGTCAGCGATGGCTGGTGGCTCCTGCTGGTACTCGTCTTCAGCACTTTGCTTGGGATCGCGGCAGCGGCGTGGGTAATGCGCTGGCTGGAAAAGCACGATGCCCACGCAGCGCCGTCCGGCACGGAGGGCGCGCAATGAATCTGTTCCCGGTTGATTTCTGGCATTGGCTGCGGCCCGGTCCGCTTTTCGGATTGACAATGACCCTCGGCGCGTTCGCGCTGGCGCAGGTGGCGGCGCGGCTGTGCCGTGGGCATCCGCTCGCCAATCCCTTGTTGCTGGCGATAATCTTCATCGGGGTCGTGCTCGTCGCGGCGGGCATTCCCTATGCCGATTACTTCGCGGGCGCGAAATTCCTGCATTTCCTGCTTGGCCCGGCCACGGTCGCCCTGGCTGTCCCGCTGGCACGCCATACGCCCGCGCTGCGCAAGGATTTATTCCGTATCGGCGCGGGCATCCTCGTCGGCATGACCGTGGCTACCGCCAGCACCCTGGCGCTGGCGTGGCTGTTCGGCGGCGATGCGACGATGCTGCGCTCACTGGCGGCCAAGTCGGCGACGACGCCCATTGCCATTGGCATCACGGAACGCCTTGGCGGTTTGCCTTCGCTCGCGGTCGCCGCGGTCATGGTGACCGGCATCGGCGGCGCCATTCTCGGCATACCCCTGCTGCGCCGGATGCGGATCGAAGACCCGCGCATCGTCGGCATTGCGCTTGGCGTCAGCGCGCACGGCATCGGTACTGCCCGCGCCCTCCAGTTCGATATCAAAGCGGGCGCCTACGCCGCGCTTGGCATGGCGGTGACGGGGGCGCTGCTGGCGGTGATTCTGCCGCTGTGTTTCTGGCTGTATCCCCGCCTTGCCGCGCTGGTTTAGTCAGTGCGCGGAAACAGGCTGCGGCACCAGCTTCAAACCCAGCGCGCGCATGACCTTGTTGACCGTGGCAAAGCTCGGATTGCCCGTTGCGGACAGCGAGCGGTACAGCGCCTCACGCGCCAGACCCGTATCGCGGGCAAGCTGCGTCATGCCGCGAGCGCGGGCGACCGTACCCAAGGCGCGCGCCAACTCGGCAGGATCGTCATCTTCCAGGGAAACAGTCAGGTAGGCGGCAATCATTTCATCGCTGTCCAGATACTCGGCAACGTCGAACAGCGGCAGATCGGATATCTTGATTTTCTCGGCCATGTTTCAATCCTCCAGCGTCTTGGCCAGTTCCTTGGCCGCTTTGATGTCCCTGGACTGCGTGGATTTGTCGCCGCCGCCCAGCATCAGAATCACCACATCCCCGCGCTGGATGTAGTACATGCGCCAGCCGGGGCCGAAATCTTCGCGCATCTCGTACACGCCCTCGCCAACAGAATCCACATCGCCCAGCAGGCCGCGTTCAACTTTTTCGAGCCGTTTCAACAGGCGGATGCGGGCGAAGGCATCGCGCAGGCCGTACAACCATTTGTCGAAATCAGCGTGGCGGCGAATTGTGAACATGCCTTGATTGTAACCCGCAGATTACATATTACAAGCCAGCGCCCGGTTCGCCGACCAGTTTTTCGATAATTGCCCGCACCTGGCTCATGGCGCCGCGCAGGACGTGTTCGAGGCTTTCGAAGTGAATACCGTTGGCGCTGCTGGCGCGTCCGGCGGCGTGGTTGGCGATGACGTTGATGGCCGCGTAGGGCAGTTCCAGTTCGCGGGCCAGCGCCGCTTCCGGCATGCCGGTCATGCCGACCAGGTCGGCGCCGTCGCGCTCAAAGCGGTTGATTTCGGCGGCGGTTTCAAGGCGCGGCCCCTGGGTTGCGGCATAGACGCCATCCACCTTGAGCGGGATGCCCAGGGTCTTGGCCGCCGCGACGATGCGCCGACGCAGTTCGCGGTCGTAGGGTTCGGTGAAGTCGATGTGGTTCACCGGCGCGCCGCTGATTTCGCAGAAGGTCGATTGACGGCCCCAGGTGTAGTCGAGGATCTGGTCGGGAACGACGATTTCGCCCGGTTGCAGGTCGGCGCGGATGCCGCCGACCGAGGCGACGGAAATGATGCCGGTGGCGCCGTGGTGATGCAGCGCCCACAGGTTGGCGCAGTAATTGACCAGGTGCGGGGCGATGGTGTGGCCGTGGCCGTGGCGCGGCAGGAACATCGCCGGCTGGCCGCCGATCTGGCCGATGACGATGGCGCCGGAGGGTTCGCCATAAGGGGTGCGGACGATTTCGCGGTGCGAGACATCGAGATTGGACAGCGTTGTCAGGCCGCTGCCGCCGATGATTGCGAGCATGTCAGTTTTTCCTTTCCGCCAGCAGCGAGGCCAGCGTGGGCACCGCGCCCTTGAGCGCCGGGTGCGTGGGGGTGGGCCGCGTGGCGGCGACGTCTTCAAGCTTGCGGTAGAGGGCGTTCTGCCGCGTGGCGGTGAATGGCAGATCGCGCAGGGTTTTGCCGAGATGGTAGCCGACCAGCGTGTCGCGACCGATATCCTTGGCCTGCCAGGCAATCACCGTGCGGTCGACGAGGTGCAGGGCGCGCGCCGTCGGCAGGCTGGCGGCCAGTTCGGCAACCAGGCGGTGCATTTTTTCGCGGTAGGCAATCACCGCCCGGCCGGAATCGGCGGCCTGGGCGCCGGTGATGTCGGCGGGCGCGCCCATCAGCCAGCAAACCACGGCATCCGGCGCGAAGGCGGCGATCTGGTCGCGCTGTTCATCGCTCAAGGCGGCCAGATCGGCGGCCAGCAGGCGCACATCGGCGCCGGCGATACGGGCTTCTGTCGCCGCCAGGCATTCCGGCAGGGCATCGAGAGCCAGCACGGCAAGGCCGCCGGCCGCCAGCGCCTGGGTCGAGAAGCCGGGGCCGCAGCCGATTTCGAGCACGCGCCGGCCCGGCACGAGGCTTGCCATCCAGGCGTAATCACCATGCCGGGCGTAGCGTTCGCCCTCCTCCTGCCAGTAGGCGAGAAATTCGGCGATGCCGGCGCTCATCAATCGCCCTTCTTGGCGTAGATGGCCGGCAAATTACGCCAGGCGCCATCGACATCCATGCCGAAACCGAAGAGGAAACGGTCGGGTACGGCGAGGCCGACGAAATCGGCGGCGATGGGCTTGTCCTTGCCGTTCTGCTTGTCGACAAGCACCGCCAGCAGCACTTCGGCGGCGCCGAGGCGGAGCAGGCTCTGTTTGACGGCGGCCAGGGTCACGCCTTCATCGAGAATGTCGTCGATGACCAGCACGCTGCGGCCCTTGACCGAGGTCCACGGAGCCATGCGCCAGGAAATCTTGCCGCCCCGCGTTTCCGGCCCGTAGCGGGTGGCGTGCAGGTAGTCGAAATCGAGCGGAAAAACCAGCCTCGGCAGCAGGTGGCCGCAGGTGATGACGCCGCCGGTCATGACGCAGAGAACCAGCGGATTTTTGTCGGCCAGACAGCCGGTAATGCGCCCGGCCAAGTCGTCCAGTGCCTTCTGGATGGTCGATTCGGGATAGATCAGCTCGGCATTTGCCAGCAGGTCACGGGCTTTTTCCGGTGTCATTCGGAAACCTCCAGGTTTTTCAGGTAATTGTTGAATTCGCCGCCGACCTCCGGGTGACGCCGACCGAAGGCGACCATCGCCTGCAAATAGCCGAGCTTGGAACCGCAGTCGTAGCGGGTGCCAGCATAGCGATAGGCCAGCACCTGCTCCTCGGCAAGCAGCGAGGCGATGGCATCGGTCAACTGGATTTCGCCGCCGGAACCGGGGCGGATCTTTTCCAGATGATGAAAGATGCGCGGCGTCAGGATGTAGCGGCCAACCACGGCCAGGGTCGACGGCGCGGCCTCGGGTTTCGGTTTTTCGACGATGGCGTTGATCTGCTCGACGCGCTCGGCCACCGGCCGCGCGTCGACAATACCGTAGCTGCCGGTGTCGGCGCGCGGCACGTCCTGCGCGCCGAGCACCGAGCAGCGGTAGTAGTCGTAGGTGTCGGTCATCTGCTTCATCACCGCCGGCTGGGCGTCGAGCAGATCGTCGGCGAGCAGCACGGCGAACGGCTCGTCGCCGATCACCGGTTTGGCGCACAGCACGGCGTGGCCCAGCCCGAGCGCCTCGGCCTGGCGGATATAGATGCAATTGATGTGCTTGGGAATCATGTCGCGCACGAAGTCGAGCATTTGGGTCTTGCCGCGCCGCTCCAACTCGGTTTCCAGTTCGTAGGCTTTATCGAAATGATCCTCGATGGCCCGCTTGGAGCGGCCCGTGACGAAAATCATGTCGGTAATCCCCGCCGCCACCGCCTCTTCCACCGCGTACTGAATCAGCGGCTTGTCGACGATGGGCAGCATTTCCTTCGGGCTGGCCTTGGTCGCCGGCAGGAAGCGAGTGCCCATGCCGGCCACGGGAAAGACTGCTTTTCTGACTTTTTTCATGTACTCCCCCTCAAAAACGGTTTTCGGCGCAGTCATAGGCTGGGATGAAGCGTAGCGCAATCCCAGCATTTGGAGCCGGGATTCCACTTCATTCCATCCCAGCCTGCGGCGCTTTTTCCCTCTAACCCAGAATCCTCAGCAATTCTGCCTCATCAATCACCGAAATGCCCAATTCCCGTGCCGTATCCAGTTTCGAGCCGGCTTCCTCGCCGGCCACCACATAATCGGTTTTTTTCGATACCGAGCCGGCGACCTTGCCGCCAGCGGCCAGAATCATGTCCTTGGCGGCGTCGCGTTTCAGGGTCGGCAGGGTGCCGGTGAGTACGAGGGTCTTGCCGGCCAGCGGCGCGGCTGCCTGTATCGCGCCCTGCGCCGGCAGCGCGGCCAGCAGTTCGGCCCGGCGCAGCGCCACGCCGGCCAGCCAACCGCGCCGGCCCGGCTGGCGCAGCCAGTCGCCGAGGGCGTCGATCACTTCGCCGGGAATGGCGGCTGCGGAAAGCAGCGCAGCATCGAGGCCATTGGCCGCCAGCGCCGCGCCGTCGACGACCGCCGCCAGTTGCCGGGCGCGCAGCGGGGTCAGGCGTGGCACGCCGAGCATGGCGTACAGTTCGCCCCAAGTCAGCCGTTCGGCCAGATCCGGGTGTGGCGGATGTTCGTCGGCTGGCACAACGCCCGCCGCCAGCAGGGCGTCGACGGCGTCGGCATTGTGCGGCTCGGCGAAGAAATCGGCGATCGCCGCCGCCACCGTCGCGCCAATGTCCGGCAGCGCCGCCAGCAAAGGCGCCGGCGTCCGCCGCACGCGCTCCATGCTGCCCAGCCAGTCGGCCAGCGTGCGGGCGGTCGATTCGCCGACATGGCGGATGCCCAACGCAAACAGCAGGCGGGCGAGACTCGGCCGGCGGCTGGCGGCAATGCCGGCGAGCAGATTCTCGGCCCAGCGGGAGGCGATCTGCCCGCCCTTCTCCGGCGTCGCGCCGTCGCGCTCGTCGGCGCGGCGTTTCATGTCGAGCAGATCGGCCAGCGTCAGGCGATAGAGATCGGCAACGCCGCGCACCTGGTCGAATTCGACCAGACGCTCGACGTAACGCTCGCCCAGTCCCTCGATATCCATCATGCGGCGGCCGGCGAAATGCAGGATGGCCTGGATGCGCTGGGCGCGGCAGGCAAAGCCGCCGGAACAGCGCGTCGCCGCCTCGCCCTCTTCACGCACCACATGGGCGCCGCAAACCGGGCAGGCATCGGGCATGACGAAAGGCTTAGCGTCCGCTGGCCGCCGCTCGGCGACGACGCCGAGCACTTCCGGGATGACATCGCCAGCGCGGCGCACAATGACCGTGTCGCCGACGCACAAGCCACCCTTGCGCGCCACCTCGTCGGCATTGTGCAGGGTGGCGTTGGTTACCGTGACGCCGCCGACGAACACCGGCTTCAAACGCGCCACCGGCGTCAGCGCGCCGGTGCGGCCAACCTGGATGTCGATGGCTTCGACCACGGTCAGCGCCTCCTGCGGCGGGTATTTGTGCGCCACCGCCCAGCGCGGCTCGCGTGTGCGAAAACCGAGGCGCTGTTGCAGCGCCAGAGTGTTGACCTTGTACACCACGCCGTCGATGTCAAAGGGCAGGCTGTCGCGCAATTCGCCGATGCGCCGGTGAAAGCCAGCCAGTTCCTCGCCGCCGGCCAGCACGGCGCGGTGTTCGCAGACCGGCAGGCCGAAGGCGGCCAGAGCGTCGAGCATTTCGCCATGAGTGGCCGGAATATCCCAGCCGTCAACCGCGCCGAGGCCGTAGGCGAAGAAGCACAGCGGACGGCTGGCGGCGATGGCCGGGTCGAGCTGGCGGATGCTGCCGGCCGCCGCGTTGCGCGGATTGACCAGGGTTTTGTCGCCGCGCGCCTGCGCCTGCGCGTTGTAGCGATCCAGATCGTCGCGCCGCATGTACACCTCGCCGCGCACTTCCAGGAGCAGCGGCGCTTCGCCCGCCAGACGCAGGGGAATCTGGCGCAGGGTGCGCAGATTTTGCGTCACATCCTCGCCGCTGGCGCCGTCGCCGCGCGTCGCCCCGCGCACCAGCACGCCGTGCTCGTAGCGCAGGCTGATGGCGAGACCATCGAATTTCAGTTCGGCGGCGTAGGCGACCGGCGGCGCATCAGTGGACACATCAGCGGACAGTTCCAGTTCGCGGCGAATGCGGGCGTCAAAATTGAGGGCGCCGGTCGATTCGGTATCGGTCTCGGTCTGAATCGAGAGCATCGGCACTTCGTGGCGCACCGGCGCGAATTCCGCCAATGGCCGGCCGCCGACGCGGCGGGTCGGCGAGGCGGCATCGGCCACTTCCGGGTAAGTAACTTCCAGCGCCTGCAATTCGCGAAACAGCTTGTCGTACTCGGCATCCGGAATCGTCGGCGCATCGAGGACGTAATAAGCGTGGTCGTGGCGCCCGATCTCGGCGCGCAAGGCCGCCGCGCGCGCGCCAAACTCCCCGGTTGTTGCCGCCATCAGGATGAGAACAGGCGGCGCGCCTGAGCCGAACCTGCCGGCAGGCCGAAGCTCATCATGGTCGCCTGCGGCTTGCCGATAAATTCACGGCGGATGTGTTCGAGCTGGCTGTCGCCCAGCGGCTGGCGATTGTCATCGACCAGCGTGCCGTTCAGGGCGTCGGCGAAGCGGCGGGCCAGTTCGGTCATTTGCGCGAAGACGCGCTCGCCGTGATCGACGCAGGGCACGTCGAGGGTGAAGGTCAGGCTGTGCGTCGCCAGATTGCGTAGCGTATCGGCGGCGAAGGGCGTCGTTTCGTAATTTTGCAGGCTGAACAGCGGCCGGCCGGCGTCGTCGTAGCGGGTGAAGATGCCGTCGCCGCCAAGCGTCAAGCCGGCGGCCTCGGCCAGCGCCCGAATCTTGGTGCCGGGAAACGGCATGCCGCGACTGACCAGATTGAGGCCGATTTCCAGATCGACGGCGGCGCAGAAGCGGTCGATTTCGGCGGCCTGATCGAGCACGCGCGCCGGCGGCATGTCGGCCACGGCCATCAGTTCGTCGGCCAGCGCCCGCATGGCGCCGGTAAAGACGGCCCAATCGCCATCGCCGAGCGGGCCGAGGCGATTGACCAGTTGCAGGCCGATGCGCAGGCGGCGCACCGGCAACTCGCTGTCGGCGTGCAGGCGTTCCCATTCACGGCTGCGCTCGTTGAAGCCGATCCAGTGCACCGGCTTGTTCAGGCGGCGCAGCGCCTCGCGCTGCGCATGCAGAATTTGCGTGGCGGGCACCGGCTCGACCAGTTCCATGACGACGATAAATTCCAGACGCGGATCGAGCAATTCGAGCGGTACCGGGCCGGCCGGCAGATCGTCCGCGTGATCGTGAACGGCCAGCGCCGGTTCGGGCGGGACGGCGGCTGGCACCGCTTCGCCCATTTCGCCCAGCACGGGTTCGCGCCGCTCGGCCGGCGCACGATGTTCGGCAACAGCCGGCGCCGCTTCGCTCGCCGCCAGCGATCCGCCGCCGAGCAGCACATCCTCGTGCTGCGGCCGCATCACCTTTTCCGCCAGCTTGCGATGGCGCCGCTCCTGCCATTTGTTGTAGGCGAAAACGCCGAGCACCGCCGCTCCGCCCAGGCCGATCAATCCCCACTGGAGTTCGGTCATCAAGCTGCATCCCTCATTTGCAAAGCCTCTTCGATATCCACTTCGACGACACGCGAAACGCCGGATTCCTGCATGGTAACGCCGACCAGTTGCTCGGCCATTTCCATGGCAATTTTATTATGGGAAATGAACAGGAACTGCGTCGCGCCCGACATTTTCCGCACCATGCCGCAGAAACGCCCGGTATTGCTGTCGTCGAGCGGCGCGTCGACCTCGTCGAGCAGGCAGAACGGGGCCGGATTCAACTGGAACATCGAGAACACCAGGGCAATGGCGGTCAGCGCCTTTTCGCCGCCGGAAAGCAGATGGATGGTCGTGTTCTTCTTGCCCGGCGGCTGGGCGATGACCTGCACGCCGGCATCGAGAATTTCCTCGCCAGTCATCACCAGTTCGGCGCGACCGCCGCCGAACAGTTCCGGGAACAGCCTGCCGAAATGGCCATTGACCGTGTCGAAGGTCGATTGCAGCAATTCGCGCGTTTCGCGGTCGATGCGGCGGATGGCGTTTTCCAGGGTTGCCATGGCCTCGGTCAAATCGGCGGCCTGCATGTCGAGATAGCCCTTGCGCTCGGTGGCCGTTTCCAGTTCTTGCAGCGCCGCCATATTGACCGCGCCGAGTTCGGCGATGGCATTGCCGAGGCGCGTGATTTCGCCTTGCAGCGCGGCTGGCCGGGCGGCTCCGGCTTCCGCTGCGAGCGCCGCCTCGTCGGCGCCGGCTTCCAGCAGTTGCTGGGCAAACTGCTCGGCATTGAGCGCCGCCGCCTGCTCTTTCAATTTCACTTCGCCGATGCGTTCGCGCAGCGGTTCCAGGCTTTGTTCGATTTTCAGGCGCTGTTCTTCCAGCATCCGCAGCGCCTGGGTCGCCGCTTCCAGCGCGTCGCGCTTGCCGGCCAGGTTCTGTTCCGCTGCCTGGCGTAGCGCCAGCGCCGCCTGCAACTGTTCTTCCATGACATCGGCCGGCGCCGCCTCGACCTGCTCGGCGCAGGCGGCACGGTCGCGCTCGATGCGCGCCAGTTCACGCTCGGCCAGCGCCTGGCGGGCGAAAATGTCCTGCAACTTGCCGTCGGCCTCGCGGGCAGAAAATTGCGCCTCGCGCAAGGCGCGGTCGAAATCGGCGTTTTTCTCGCGCTCGGCGCGCACGGCGCGCTCGCATTCGTCGAGCCGCGCCTGAGCGCCGGCCACCAGCACACGGATGCGCGCCAGACCGTCGCGGATTTCCACAATGCGCTCGTCCGCCGCCAGTTCGCGCTCGCGCTCGCTTTCTTCTTCCTCGGCCAGTTCAGCCAACTGCTCGGCGAGGCGCTCCTTCTGCTCGGCGTGGCGAGCCATCGCCTGCGTCAATTTGACCACCTCGAGTTGCACGGCATGCACGCGCTGCTGGCGGTCGGCGACGTACTGGCGGATTTCGTCCATTTCCTCCTGCTTGTCGGCGCATTGCTCGTCGAGCAGCGCCTGCTGCTCGCGCAGGCTGGCCGCCTGTTCACCGGCCAGGACGATGTCCGCGTCCAGCGCCTCGATTTCGCGCTGGCGTTCGAGCAGGCCGTGCTCGCCCTGATCGGGCGCGAAGAAGGTGACGCTGGCGCACGTCAGCAGGTCGCCAGCGCGCGTGACGATGACCTCGCCCGGGGCCAGCCCGGCCCGCCGCGCCAGACCCTCGGCCAGCGTTTCGGCGGTGGCGATGGCGCCCAGCCAGTCGGCCAGCGCCGCCCGCGCCGCCGGATCGTCGCTGCGCACGCGCGCCGCCAGCGAATTGGCCGCCGGTTCAGGCATTTCGCAGCCGCCCAGCATCACCGCCAGGCGCGCTTCTGGCCGGTCGTGCAGCCAGGCATCAAGCAGCGCCGGATCGGCGGCGGCAATGGCAGCCAGCCGCTCGCGCAGCACCGCTTCGACCGCGTCCTCCCAGCCGGCCTCGACATGGATTTTGCGCCACAGCGGCGGCGCATTTTCCAGATCGTGACGGCGCAGCCATTCCGGCAGCTTGCCGCTGCCCTCGGCCTTGGCCTGCATCTGCGCCAGCGCCGCCCGCCGCGCCTCGCCAGCGGCCAGTTCGCGTTCGAGGCGCTGCAACTCGCCCTGCGCGGCCTTGCGCCGCGCTTCTTGTTGCGGCAATTCTTCCTGCAACTGGCGCAGGTGATCCTGGTCGCCGGCCAGTTCCTCGCGCAGCAATTCCAGTTCTTCTTCCTTGCCGGCCAGCGCCTCCCCGTCCGGCGCTTCGCCCAGGCTTTCGTCGGCCAGCCGCTCGCGGCGCAGAACGATGGCCTGCAAGGCGCGCTGGGCATGGGCCTTGTGCGTCAACTCAACTTCCAGCTTCTGTTCGCCGTTGGCCGTGCGCGTCCGCAGGCGCTGCAATTCTTCCTGCGCCTGGGCGTGATCTTCCTCGACCTGCGGCGCGATATTCATCTGCTGGCGCAGGCGCTCATCGGCCTCGGCGACGCGCAGGCGGGTGTTTTCCTGCGTTTCCTCCCACTCCTCGCGTTCCTCGCCGAGCGTTTCGGCGGTTTGCGTCCAGTGTTTCAGTTCGTCTTCCAGGTGCACCAGCCGCGCTTCGAGCTGGCTGCGCGATTCGCGGCGATGGCGGATTTCCGCTTCCAGCCGGGCGACTTCGCTATTGGCCGCGTACATCTCGCTTTGCGCCTGATGCAGCGCGTCGCCAGCGGCGAAATGCGTCTCCCGACTTTCCTCGGCGCGCGCCTCGGTGTCGCGCAGGGCGGCGTTCTGCGCTTCCAGTTCGGTGGCGGCGCGCTCGACATCGAGCGCCAGACGCTGGCGCTCGCCCTCGGCCTCGCGCCGCCGCAGGAGCCACAGCAATTGCTGGCGCTGCGTCAGTTGCTTGTTCAGGTCGTGATAGCGGCGCGCCACCTCGGCCTGCGCTTCCAGATGCGCCATCTGGTGCGCCAGTTCCTCGCGGATGTCCTCGACGCGCAACAGGTTCTCGCGGGTGTCCTCCAGCCGGCCCTGGGTTTCCTTGCGCCGCTCCTTGTAGCGGGTGACGCCGGCGGCTTCTTCGAGAAAGACGCGCAGGTCGTCGGGGCGGGCCTCGATGATGCGCGAGATCATGCCCTGGCCGATGATGGCGTAGGCGCGCGGCCCCAGACCCGTGCCGAGGAACAGATCGGTGATGTCCTTGCGCCGGACTTTCAGATTGTTGATGAAGTAGTCCGACTGGCCCTGCCGCGTCAGCACGCGCTTGACCGACAGTTCGGCATACTGCGACCACTGGCCGAGAGCGCGGCCGAGCGTGTTGTCAAAAATCAGTTCGACCGAGGCGCGCGACACCGGCTTGCGCTGGGTCGAGCCGTTGAAGATGACATCCTGCATCGACTCGCCGCGCAGTTCCGAAGCCTTGGACTCGCCCAACACCCAGCGCACGGCGTCCATGATGTTGGATTTGCCGCAGCCGTTGGGGCCGACGACGCCAACCAGTTGCCCGGGCAGGACAACGACGGTCGGATCGACAAAGGACTTGAAGCCGGCGAGTTTAAGTTTGGTCAGACGCATGCTTGCTTGCAGCGGGTCGGGAAAGACCGCCATGTCGGGGGCCGTATGATAGCATCGACACATCGGCAGACCTTGCGGCAGGCAGATCATGGATCCGGATGCTCACTTTCTCGCCCGCGCCGTCGAACTGGCGCGCACCGGCAGCGGTCACGGCGACGGCGGCCCCTTCGGCGCCGTCATCGTGCGCGACGGGAAAATTCTCGGCGAAGCCTGGAATCGCGTGGTCGCCGGCCAAGATCCCACCGCCCATGCCGAAATCGGCGCCATCCGCGCCGCTTGCACCGCCGCCGGTTCCTTCCACCTGCCCGGCGCCGTCCTCTACGCTTCCAGCGAACCCTGCCCAATGTGCCTCTCGGCCGCCTACTGGGCGCGCATCACCCGCATCGTTTTCGCCAACAGCCGCGCCGACGCCGCCGCCATCGGCTTCCCCGACGACACGCTCTACGACGAACTGGCCCGCGCCGGCGGCGAGCGCAGCATCGTCATGGAACACCGTCCGCTGCCCGGAGCGCTGGAGCCGATGCGCGTCTGGGCCAAGAATCCGTGCCGCACGCCTTACTGAGAAAACTGCCCGCACCGGGCAAACGCCCCGTTTTCGGCGATAATCCGCCTTTCATCCACGCCGCCGCCACGAAAGTCGCGCCATGATCCTCGACAAACTCTTTCAACTGATGTCGGAAAAACAGGCATCGGACATTTTCATCACCGCCGGCGCCCCGATCCACATCAAGATCGAGGGCAACGCCATGCCGGTGAACCAGCAGGTGATGATGCCCGACATGATCAACCAGATCGCCTACGAGCTGATGTCGCCGGAACAGGTCAAGATTTTCGAGACGACCTGGGAGATGAATCTCTCCTTCGGCATCCCCTCGGTCGGCAATTTCCGCGTCAACATCTTCCGCCAGCGCGGCTCGACCGGCATCGTGATCCGCTACGTCCACCGCGATATCCCGCAATTGAAAGAACTCGGCCTGCCGCCGATACTCACCGAACTGATCATGGAAAAGCGCGGCCTGATCCTGATCGTCGGCGCCACCGGCTCGGGCAAATCGACGACCATCGCCTCCATGCTCGATCACCGCAACACCTTCCGCTCGGGCCACATTCTGACGGTCGAGGATCCGATCGAATTCCTCTTCAAACACAAGAAGTCCATCGTCAACCAGCGCGAAATCGGTCTGGACACCGAAAACTGGCAGGTGGCGCTGAAAAACGCCATGCGCCAGGCGCCCGACTGCATCCTGATCGGCGAAGTCCGCGACAAGGAAACCATGCAGGCAACCATCGCCTACGCCCAAACCGGCCACCTTTGCCTGGCCACGCTGCACGCCAACAACTCCTACCACGCGCTCAACCGCATCATCAGCTTCTTCCCGCCGGAGAACCGGCCGGCGCTCTTCCTCGACCTGTCGGTGGCGCTGCGCGCCATCATCTCGCAGCGCCTGGTCAAAACCCCGGACGGCACGCGCACGCCAACCTGCGAAATCATGCTCAACACCCGCCACATCGGCGATTTGATCGAGCGCGGCGAAGTCCAGTCGATCAAGGACGCGATGGAACAATCCCTGGCCCCCGGCTCGCAAACCTTCGAGCAGGATTTGTTCAGGCTCTACCGCGAAAACGTCATCACCCTCGACGAGGCGCTGGCCAACGCCGATTCGCCGACCAACCTGTCGTGGCTCATCAACAACGCCGAGCCAGATGGCAGCACCGGCAAGAAAGAAAAGGCGCCCGACGCCATCCTCGACTTCGACGCCACCAGCTCAGGCGGCATATCGTTCAAGGAACTCAGCCTCAGTCTGCCGGATCAGGATGAGTAATAGCCACGGTTTGAAGTCACGCCATGGGCCTCGACAGTATTGAACTTGTGCTGGCGTTCGAAGACGAGTTCGGGATAAGCATCGACGATGCCGATGCCGCAGAGCTTGTTACCCCACGGGCCGTGGCGGACTATGTCATCGGTCGCCTTGGAAACGTGAGCGGAGCAAGAGGGCACTGCCTGTCGCAAGCAGGTTTCTATCGAATACGGTCGGCGCTTGTTCGACAGTTCGGTGCGTTGCGCAAAGACGTGCGCCCGGATACCCCGATCCGGAATTTTCTGGGTCGCAACATCAGACGGCAATGGCTTGAACTGGGGAAAGCCATCGACGCCAGCCAGCTTCCCAGCCTTGAGTGCAGGAAAAGCATCGCCTACCCATTACTGATTGGCATACCGGTGAGCGGTTTGACTCTGGCGGTTTTAGCAGGCGCTTCCAGATGGTGGCTGGTTTCTGCGATCATTTTATTTTTTCTCGCCGCCTTGATTGCCATAGAAAAATTAAGCGATTTGATTCCCAAAAACTTGACTACGATTGCTTCGCTTGTTCCATACACTCGTGTCAAGAACCCAGAGGAGTGGACTCGCGACTATGTGTTGCAGAAAGTCATTCAGATAACATCCATGCAGCTTGGCGTTCCGATTGAAAAAATCCAGCCAGACAGTCATTTCGTCGATGATCTTGGTATGGACTAGAGAGCAAGGCGCTCAGTGCCGCTACGCGCCTTGAGCAGCCGTACTCTTTCGGCCCTCCAATAACGAATCAACCCAAACCCCCATGACCGCCTCCGCCCACCTGCACACCATCCGCGATTACATCCGCTACGCCGTCAGCCGCTTCGGCGCCGCCGACCTGTTCTTCGGCCACGGCAGCGACAATGCCTGGGACGAAGCGGTCTACCTGACGCTGCACACCCTGAACCTGCCGCTCGACCGCCTCGAACCCTTTCTCGACGCCCGCCTCCTGGCGCATGAACGCGAAGCCCTGCTCGACATCTACCAGCGGCGCTGCCAGGAACGCCTGCCGGCCGCCTACCTGACCGGCGAGGCTTGGCTCGGCGAACACCGCTTTTATGTCGACGAGCGCGTCATCGTGCCGCGCTCCTTCATCGCCGAACTGCTCGGCGAACAGTTGGCGCCGTGGATCGAGCAGCCCGACGAAGTCGTCTCCGCCCTCGACCTGTGCACCGGCTCCGGCTGCCTCGCCATCCTCGCCGCGCTGGCCTTCCCCAACGCCGAGGTCGACGCCGTCGACCTGTCGCCCGACGCGCTCGCCGTCGCCGCGCGCAATGTCGCCGACTATGGCCTCGACGACCGCATCCGGCTGATCGCCTCCGACGCCTTCGCCAAACTCGCCGGCCAGCGCTACGACCTGATCATTTCCAACCCGCCCTACGTCAATGCCGAGTCCATCGCCGCCCTGCCGCCGGAATACCTGCACGAGCCGGACATGGCGCTCGCCTCCGGCGAAGACGGCCTCGACTTCACCCGCATCATCCTGCGCGAAGCCAAGCGCCACCTCAACCCGGAAGGCATCCTGGTAGTCGAAATCGGTCACAACCGGGCGGCGCTGGAAGACGCCTTCCCCAAACTACCCTTCACTTGGCCCGACACCGCCGCCGGCAACGAGCACGTCTTCCTGCTGCACGCCGCCGACCTGCCGGACTGAAGCGCCGGACCAACGCAGCAAGCGAATTACGGAGCAAACCAGAAAACAAAAAAGCGCCGAAAGGCGCTTGGTTGTTGGTCGGGGCGGTGGGATTCGAACTCACGACCCTCTGCTCCCAAAGCAGATGCGCTACCAGGCTGCGCTACGCCCCGACACGTGAAGGTGCGTATTCTAGCACTTGGTGGAAAGCCAGGCCAGATCGGGGTTCCGGGTCAAAAAACAAACATTCCTTGCCTCTCCTGCCCCTTTCTGATATTTAATCGTTTTTCTCGTTACCGGATGCTCTAGGAAGATGGCTGAAGAATTGCTCCACAAACAGTTTGCACCGTATGAAACCAAACCGGGCGAGAGCTACATGAGTGCGAAGCAGCTCGCGCATTTCCGCAAGATCCTCGAAACCCTCAAGAAGGAGTTGAGCGAGGACATCGACCGCACCGTGCACACGATGCAGGATGAGGCAACGGTCTTTGCCGACCCGAACGACCGCGCCAGCCAGGAAACGGACATCGCCATCGAGTTGCGCAACCGCGACCGCGAGCGCAAGTTGATCAAGAAGATCGACGAAACCCTGGCCAGCATCGAGAGCGGCGATTACGGTTTCTGCACCAAGTGCGGCGTCGAGATCGGCATCAAGCGCCTGGAGGCGCGGCCGACGGCGACCCTGTGCATCGACTGCAAGACGCTGGACGAGATGAAGGAAAAGCAGATGGCCAAGTAAGCCGCGTTTAGTCGGTCAGCCAAAACAAAGGGCGCCTCGCGGCGCCCTTTGTTTTTTCGGAATAGCCGACGCTTACTGCTGCGGCTGCTCCTGCGGGGCGGCAGCGCCCTCTTCCGCCGCGACGGCCTTCATCGACAGCTTGACGCGGCCGCGGTCGTCGGTTTCGAGCACCTTGACGCGCACAACCTGGCCTTCCTTGACGTAGTCCTCGACCTTGTTGACGCGCTCCTGGGCGATCTGCGAAATGTGCAGCAGGCCGTCCTTGCCCGGCAGCACCGAGACGATGGCGCCGAAGTCGAGAATTTTCAGCACGGTGCCTTCGTAGATTTTGCCGACCTCGACTTCCGCGGTAATCGCGTCGATCTTGGCGCGGGCAGCGGCGGCGGCATCGCCGGAGGTGGCGGCGATGGTGATGGTGCCGTCGTCCTGGATGTCGATGGTGGTGCCGGTTTCCTCGGTGAGCGCGCGGATCACGGCGCCGCCCTTGCCGATCACGTCGCGGATTTTCTCCGGGTTGATCTTGAAGGTGTACAGGCGCGGCGCGTAGGCGGACATTTCCTCGCGGTGGCCGCCGACGGCCTGCTGCATCAGACCGAGGATGTGCATGCGCGCATCCTTGGCCTGGGCCAAGGCGACCTGCATGATTTCCTTGGTGATGCCCTGGATCTTGATGTCCATCTGCAAGGCGGTGACGCCGCCGGTGGTGCCGGCAACCTTGAAATCCATGTCGCCGAGATGGTCCTCGTCGCCGAGAATGTCGGTCAGCACCGCGAAACGGTTGCCTTCCTTGATCAGACCCATGGCGATGCCGGCGACGTGCGCCTTAAGCGGCACGCCGGCATCCATCAGCGCCAGACAGCCGCCGCAGACCGAGGCCATGGACGAGGAGCCGTTGGACTCGGTGATTTCGGAGACGACGCGCATCGAGTAGGAGAAATCTTCCGGCTTCGGCAGCACGGCCAGCAGGGCGCGCTTGGCCAGACGGCCGTGGCCGATCTCGCGGCGCTTGGGCGAACCGACGCGGCCGCATTCGCCGGTGGCGTAGGGCGGCATGTTGTAATGCAGCATGAAGCGGTCGCGGTATTCGCCGGCCAGCGCGTCGATGATCTGCTCATCGCGGTTGGTGCCGAGCGTGGCGACGACCAAAGCCTGCGTCTCGCCGCGGGTGAACAGCGCCGAGCCGTGGGTGCGCGGCAGGACGCCGGAACGCATGGTGATCGGACGCACGGTGCGCGTGTCGCGGCCGTCGATGCGCGGCTGGCCGGAGAGGATGCGGCCACGGACGATGGCGGCTTCCATTTCAAAGAACAGGTTGCCGACGGTATTCGCGTCGGGCGCGCCTTCTTCACCGGTGCACAGCGCGGCGACGGCCTCGGCGCCGAGTTCCTTGAGGCGCTGGCTGCGGGCTTGCTTGGAGGTCAGGCTATAGGCTTCCTCCAGCTTGGCGCCGACCAGATCCGTGAGGCGGGCGGCCAGGACTTCGTCCTTGGCCGGCGCCTGCCAGTCCCATTCCGGCTTGCCGGCTTCCTCGACCAGTTCGTTGATGGCGTTGATGGCCTTCTGCATTTCCGTATGGCCGAAAACCACGGCGCCGAGCATGACCTCTTCCGACAGTTCCTGGGCTTCCGACTCGACCATCAGCACGGCGGCCTCGGTGCCGGCGACGACCAGATCAAGCTGGCTTTCCTTCAACTGCGACAGGGTCGGGCAAAGCACATACTGGCCGTTCAGGTAGCCGACGCGGGCGGCGCCGATCGGGCCGTTGAAGGGGATGCCGGAAATGGCCAGGGCGGCGGAAGCGCCGATCATCGCCGGGATGTCGGCATCGACTTCCGGATTCAGCGAAAGGACGGTGGCGACGACCTGCACTTCATTGTAGAAACCTTCCGGGAACAGCGGGCGGATCGGGCGGTCGATCAGGCGGCAGGTCAGGATTTCCTTTTCCGACGGGCGGCCTTCGCGCTTGAAGAAGCCGCCGGGAATACGGCCGGCGGCGTAAACCTTTTCCTGATAATCAACGGTCAGCGGGAAGAAATCCTGACCGGGCTTGGCGCTCTTGGCGCCAACGACGGACACCAGCACGACCGTCTCTTCCATCGACACCAGCACGGCGCCGCTTGCCTGACGGGCGATTTCACCCGTCTCGATCGTCACCTGGCGATCGCCATAGGCGAAGGTTTTTTTCACGACATTAAACATGATTTCCTTTCTCTCTCAACACAACAACAACTTGGCGGCACATTGTGCCAAAACGAAAAAGCGGCCGGGGTGTTTCCGGGCCGCTCATTTCGGGGTGATAGCCTCGCTTATTTGCGCAGGCCGAGTTTGGCAATCAGGGTGCGATACGAATCGACATCCTTGCGCTTCAGGTATTCCTGCAACTTGCGGCGCTGGGAGACCAGGCGCAGCAGGCCGCGGCGGGAATGGTGATCCTTCTTGTGCTCCTTGAAGTGCGGCGTCAGATCGTTGATGCGGGCGGTCAGCAGCGCGATCTGCACTTCCGGGGAACCGGTATCGCCCTTGGCGCGTTGATATTCGGCAACGATGCCGGCCTTCATTTCGGTGGTGAATGCCATTTCAAAACCCTCTTTCATGGTTACGACGCCGCCCCGGTTTGATAGAGCAAGCGCCAAGGTTGAAGTCTTTTCCGTTGGCGACGGAACTTGAAATTATACCGTTAATTCCGCCGGTTGCACCAGACGTTTCGGCCACAGGCGACCATCGGCCGCCGGCTCGCCAACGCCGATCAGGCGGCCATCGGCATAAACGCGGATGGCGCCAGCCAGGCCGGACGGCAGATCGACCGGATTGCCGTGACCAAAGCGTAGCGCCGCCTGCCCGGCGAGATCGAGGCGCGGCAAGGATTGCAGCAGGGCATCGACGGGCCGCAGGCAAGCGGCGCGCCCGGCCTCGTCCAGCACCGTCAGTTCGGCCAGGGGAATCGCATCGGCAAGGTCGAGATCGCCGACGGCGGTTCGCCGCAAGGCCGCCAAATGGGCGCCGCAGCCGAGCGCCCGGCCGAGGTCGGCGGCCAGAGCGCGGATATAGGTGCCCTTGCTGCAACGCACGCGCAAACTCAGGCGGTCGCCGCTCAGATCAAGCAATTCCAGCGCGTGGATGCTGACCGCCCGTGGCGCGCGCTCGACCTCGATGCCTTGCCGAGCCAACTCGTAAAGCGGCCGGCCCTGGCGCTTGAGCGCCGAGTGCATGGGCGGAATCTGTTGGATGTCACCCATGAATTGCGGCAACGCTTGCCGAACCGCCGCTTCATCGACCGCCACCGGCATCGTCGCCACAACCTGCCCCTCGGCGTCGCCGGAATCGGTGGTGACGCCCAGTTGCAGCACGGCCTCGTAGGTTTTGTCGGCGTTGAGCAGATCGGCGGAAAACTTCGTCGCTTCGCCGAAACACAAAGGCAAAAGGCCGCTCGCCGCCGGATCGAGGGTGCCGGTATGGCCGCCCTTGGCCGCCGAAAACAGCCGCCGCGCCTTTTGTAATGCGTCGTTGGATGTCAGGCCGAGCGGCTTGTCGAGCAACAATACGCCATCGACCCGTCGCCAGGTGCGTTTCACTTGGGATTTCAAAGCAGGCCGCAGGATCAAGGTCAATCTTCCTGCTCGTAGTAATAGGAATAATCCACGCCCTTCATGAACATTTCGCGGTCATTTATCTTGTCTGTCAATGCGGATAAGAGCAGAGTTTTTATCAGCGTGGAGTTTACGACGCTTTTTTCCATAGCGTTCAGATAGTCTTTTTTGTTGATCCTGCTCCAATCGACGCACCGTTTCAGGTTTCTTTTCAGCATCATGTCAAGCCAGATGCGCATGCTTCTGCCGTTACCCTCCATGAATGGATGGGCAACGTTCATCTCCACATACTTGTCCGCGATTTCTTCAAAAGTATTTTCCGGCATTTGCTCGATGGTTTTCAGCGCTCCCGGCAGGTGCAGCGCCATAGCGAACTGAAAGCCACCCTTTGCGATATTGAGCGTCCTGATTTGACCGGAAAAATCATAAAGCCCGCCGAACAGGTAGCCGTGAATCTGCTGTAACCCTTTGGCTGTGCCAACCTCTATCGTGTCGAGCAGGGTGCTGTCGAAAAGAGCGTAAGCCTTCGACTTGCTCTTGCCGTCGATTGTCTCGTCGCTGTATGTGAACCATTCGATGAAGCGGTTTGCTTTTTTGGAAGGGAATTCTTTGGCAAGAATAATAACCCCATCATTGTCCAGGCAATCTGTCAATCTGCGCTTGCCGTCTGTCGCCATGAGTTTGAACCCCTTACAATTTGTAAGGACTTCGCTTCCAGATTTTTTCAGACGGTTTTTTAGGACATACCAGTAATTTCTCGAATCTGCGCTCTGGCTCAACACGCCGACAACATCGACAACCGAAAACCACCACTTGGAGCCCTTATCATCCCAAACGGCGCGCACTTCGCTGTCGTCGAAAAATCGAATTGATATTTTGTTTGTCACAACAATTGCTTCTGTTCGTTCAACAAAAAATAGGGGCAGGCCACGATTTAATGCAACGGATATCTATCATTGCCATACTAGATAATTAATCGTGGCCCACCCCTACTTTGTTGCATTATTCTTCTTCGCCTCCGCTCAATCCGTCAGAACTGTGTTCTACGCCCCACTGATCAACCGCCATAACCTGATTGTTTAAATCATACGAAATTCGCACAACCGATTCATTTCTTTTATTATAGCTGCCACTTTTTACAAGGCGGCGAAGTACATACCAATGCGTATAACCAATTACTTTCTCTCTTGTGATGTTTGGCTCATATAATGGTCGAATTTCATCTGGCTCCCCCATAATTGCGACGACTTCTGCAGGATGCATCCCAATAGTGACTTGCCTATAGCCATCTTTGACTTTTGCCACTTGTTTGGCATTGGCAATATACGGGTATACTTCTATTTCCTTAACCATAATAGCATTTGTAGCACTTTGACACGAAGCACTAAAGAGTATGGCTATTAGCACAAATTGGTGAAATCCCATTCTTTTGGGGTCGTTTTTTAAAGGAAATAGGGAACACACGGTTTTGCCACATAGGTCGGAGTGAGCTTGCAAACCCAGACACCCTACTTCATTCTTGCTCCTAGACATTTGTGCTATCACTCATATTTTATTAATCGCGGCCTGCCCCCTATTATTCTATTCTCCGTGGGCGCTGAGGTCGGTGATTTCGGCGCCGAAGGTGAGATTGGGGACAGAGATGCGGGAAATTTGGGCGGCGGCGTGGTGAACGCAGAGGAACAGCGCCAGGGAGAGAGCAGTGAGGTAGGGATGCAGAGAAGTTCTACGAGTCTCAATGTGTGCCATATCTCTATGCCTCTTCCACCAAACAAAGACAATAAAACGCCGACAATCTATTTTTCCGCCCTATGTTTTTGCGCTAATCTTCCGGCGTCTGGTCGCTAAGCGCCTTGGCCTCGTCGATCAGCGCCGACAGGCTGGCACCGCGTTCCATGGAGTCGTCGTGGATGAAATGCAGTTCGGGCAGGGTGTGGATGTGGATGCGCCGCCCCAGTTCGCGGCGCAGGAAACCGGCGGCGCGCCGCAAGCCCTGCGCGATCTCGGCCAGATGCCCGGTGTCCAGGGTGGAAAAATAAACCTTGGCATGGGCGTAGTCCGGGGTCAGTTCGACCGCCGTCAGGCTGATCATGCCAACCCGCGGGTCTTTCAGGTCAGTGCGAATCAGGTCGGCCAGATCGCGGCGCACCTGCTCCGCGACCCGGTCGCCGCGCCGGAATGCCTTCTGCTTCATGCCAGCGTGCGCGCCACTTCCTGGATTTCGTAGGCTTCGAGCTGGTCGCCTTCCTGGATGTCGTTATTGCCGCGCAGCGACAGGCCGCATTCGAAGTTGGAACGCACTTCCTTGACGTCGTCCTTGAAGCGCTTGAGCGAATCCAGTTCGCCATCCCACTGCACCACATGGTTGCGCAGCAGGCGGACGCGCGAGGCGCGCTTGATGACGCCTTCCTGCACATAACAGCCGGCAATGGCGCCGACCTTGGAAATGTGGAAGACCTGGCGAATCTCGACCATGCCGGTGACCTGCTCGCGCCGCTCCGGCGCCAGCATGCCGGACAAGGCGGCCTTGATTTCGTCGACAGCGTCATAGATGACGTTGTAGTAGCGAATATCGACGCCAAAGCCCTCGGCCAGCTTGCGGGCGCCGGCATCGGCGCGGATGTTGAAGCCAATGATGACGGCACCGGAAGCCTGGGCCAGGTTGACGTCGGATTCGCTGATGGCGCCGACCGCGCCGTGGATGATCTGGACGCGGACCTCGGTATTCGAGAGCTTGGCCAGGGTCTGCACCAGCGCCTCCTGCGAGCCTTGCACGTCGGCCTTGACGATGAGCGGCAGGGTCTTGACCTCGCCCTCCTCCATCTGCTGGAACATGTTTTCCAGCTTGGCCGCCTGCTGTCTGGCGAGTTTCACGTCGCGGAACTTGCCTTGGCGGAAGAGCGCGATTTCGCGCGCCTTCTTCTCGTCGGTGAGAACGATGGCTTCCTCGCCGGCGGCCGGCACATCGGAGAGGCCGAGAATTTCGACCGGAATCGACGGCCCGGCCTCGGCGATGGGCTTGCCGTTTTCGTCGAGCATGGCGCGCACCTTGCCGAAAACCTGGCCGGCCAGCACCACGTCGCCACGGCGCAGGGTGCCGGAAGTGACGAGCATGGTGGCGACGGCGCCACGTCCCTTGTCGAGACGGGCTTCGATAATCAGACCTTTGGCCGGCGTTTGCTTCTGCGCCTTCAATTCGAGAATTTCGGCCTGTAACAGTACCTGTTCGAGCAATTCGTCGATGCCCATGCCCTTCTTGGCCGAAACCGGGCAGAAGGGCGAATCGCCGCCGTATTCCTCGGGAATCACACCTTCGGCAACCAGTTCCTGCTTGACGCGGTCGGGATTGGCCTCCGGCTTGTCCATCTTGTTGACCGCCACCACCACCGGCACACCGGCCGCCTTGGCATGGTGAATGGCTTCCTTGGTCTGCGGCATGACGCCATCGTCGGCGGCGACGACCAGAATGACGATGTCGGTGGCCTTGGCGCCGCGCGCCCGCATGGCCGTGAATGCCTCGTGGCCCGGCGTGTCGAGGAAGGTGATCATGCCGCGCCCGGTTTCGACGTGATAGGCGCCGATGTGCTGGGTGATGCCGCCGAATTCGCCGGCCTGCACCTTGGTGCGGCGGATGTAGTCGAGCAGCGATGTCTTGCCGTGATCGACGTGACCCATGACGGTGACCACCGGCGGCCGCGACTCGAACGGCGCGTCCTTCTGCTCGGCGCTGTCGGCGAGGAAGGCGTCGGGATCGTCGAGCTTGGCGGCGAACGCCTTGTGGCCCATTTCCTCGACCACGATCATGGCCGTTTCCTGGTCGAGCACCTGGTTGATGGTGACCATCGAACCCATCTTCATCATCACCTTGATGACCTCAATGGCCTTGATCGCCATCTTGTGCGCCAGATCGGAAACCGAGATGGTTTCCGGCACATGCACTTCGCGGACGACGGTTTCGGTCGGCGCCTGGAAGCTGCCTTGGCCTTCGTCGCCGTGGCCGTGCTTCTTGTGGCCGCCACGGCCGCTCTTCCACGACGAGCCGGTATCGGCCGAACGGGTCTTGATGCCCGGCTTCTTCCGGCCATCGTCACGGCCGTTGCCGCCCTTCTTGGCATCCTTGGCCGGCGCGTCGGCACGCTTGTGCAAGGTTCCCTTGTCGCCCGCCGGCGCTTCCTGCGCCTTGGCCTGGGCGGCTGCCTGCTGCTTGGCCTGCTCGGCGAGCTTGGCGGCGGCGGCAGCGGCTTCGGCCTCCTGGCGCTTCTGCGCCAACTGGACTTCGCGCGCCTGCTTATCGCGCAGTTCGCGCTCCTGCACCTCGCGCAGGCGGCTGGAACGGCGAGCCTGATCCTCGCGCAGGCGCAATTCCCGCTCGCCGATGATGGCGGCGCGATCCACCGCCGGCAGCTTGGCCGGCTTGGCCGATTTCGGCGCTTCCGGCTCGGCGGCGGGTTCGTCCTGCTGTTCCGGTTCGGCTTCGACGACCGGCTCCGGCGCTGCCTCGACGACCGGCTCCGGCGCCTCGATGGATACCTCGACGGGCGTCTCGACGGGCGTCTCGACCGGCGCCTCAGCGACCGGCTCGGCAACGACCTCCTCCTCGGCAACCTCGGCGATCTCGGCTTCCAGCGGCTGGTCGGCGACATCGCGCTTGACCAGGACGCGCTTCTTCTTCACTTCGACCTGCACCGTGCGGGCGCGGCCGCGATCGTCGGTGGTCTTGATCTCCGAGGTCTGCTTGCGCGTCAGGGTGATCTTGGCCTTGGAATCGTCGCCGTGAGCGCGGCGCAGATAATCGAGCAGGCGCGTCTTGTCCTGGTCGGTCAGGGAATCGTTGCCCCCGGGCTTGCTCACGCCGGCCTTGCCCAGTTGTTCGAGCAGGGCCGCGACGGGCATTTTCAGTTCAACGGCGAATTGTGAAACAGTTGTTGCGGACATATGTTGCTACCTCCCCGCTCACTCGAACCAGTGAGCCCGTGCCTTGAGAATAAGTTCCTTGGCACGCTCTTCGTCGATGCCGGTCATTTCCGTGAGTTCATCCACCGCCAGTTCGGCGAGGTCGTCACGCGTCTTGACTTCGTGTTCGGCCAGGGTGGCGGCCAGTTCCCGCGTCATGCCCTCGAGGCCGATCAGATCCTCGGCGACGCCATCCAGCTTCTCCTCGATGACGATGGCCTCGGTCAGCAGGACATTGCGCGCGCGATTGCGCAATTCGTTGACGATATCCTCGTCCAGCCCCTCGATTTCCAGCATTTCGGCCAGCGGCACGTAGGCCACTTCCTCCAGCGTCGCGAAGCCTTCCTCGATCAGGAGATCGGCCAGTTCCTCGTCAATGTCGAGCTTTTCCATGAACGTGAGGCGGGTCACCGCGCACTCCGCCTCGGAACGCTTGACCGATTCGTCTTGGGTCATCAGGTTGATGGTCCAGCCGGTCAATTCGGAAGCGAGGCGGACATTCTGGCCGTTGCGGCCGATGGCGATGGCGAGATTGTCCTCGTCGACGACGACATCCATGACATGCTTTTCCTCATCGACAACGATGGAGGAAACCTCGGCCGGCGACAGCGCGCCGATCACGAATTGCGCCGGATCGGCCGACCACAGCACGATGTCGATATTCTCGCCGCCAATCTCGTTGCGCACGGCGGTAACGCGCGAGCCGCGCAGACCAACGCAGGTGCCGATCGGATCGACTCGCGGATCGTTCGATTTGACGGCGATCTTGGCGCGCAGGCCGGGATCGCGGGCGCAAGCCTTGAGCTCCATCAGGCCGTCGTCGATTTCTGGCACTTCCAGATCGAACAGCTTGATGACGAATTCCGGCGCCGTGCGCGACAGGATGATCTGCGGGCCGCGGGCGCCGCGGTCAATGCGCAGCAGATAGGCGCGGATGCGGTCGCCGACGCGCAGGTTTTCCTTCGGGATCATCTGGTCGCGCGGCAGCAGGGCCTCGATCTTGCCAGCCTCGACGATGGCGTTGCCGCGTTCCATGCGCTTGATGGTGCCGGAAACGACGTGCTCCTTGCGCTCCAGGAAATCGGTCAAAATCTGCTCGCGCTCGGCGTCGCGGATTTTTTGCAGAATCACCTGCTTGGCAGCCTGGGCGCCGATGCGGCCGAAGTCGATCGGTTCCAGCGGCTCCTCCAGCGCATCGCCGGCCTCGATTTCGGGATCGTCCTTCTGCGCCTCCGACAGCGGAATTTCCATGAATTCATTGACATACTCGCTATCGGCCACCACCCGCCAACAACGGAAGGAATCGTAATTGCCGGTATTGCGATCGATCGACACACGCACGTCGGCCTCGTCGTGGATGCGCTTCTTGGTCGCGGAGGCGAGCGCCATCTCCAGGGCGGCGAAAACGATTTCCTTGCCGACGTTCTTCTCGCGGGCCAGGGCATCGACCAACAGCAAAATTTCACGGCTCATGGGCTACAACCTCCTGATTCTTCAGTCGAAACGCGGCACCAGACGTGCCTTCTCGATATGGGCGAATTCCAGTTCCACTTCATCTTTTTCCAGGCGCAGGCCAACCTTGCCATCCTTCAGGCCGAGCAGCTCGCCCTGAAAATTGCGGCGATTGCCCTGCGGAATGCGCAGCTTGATCTGAATGTCCCGCCCAACGAAACGCTCAAAATCCTCGGCTTTCCTGACCACGCGATCGAGTCCCGGCGAAGAGACTTCGAGGCGCTCGTAATCAACGCCCTCGACCTCGAAAACGCGCGTCAACTGGTTGGAGACGCGGGTGCAATCCTCGATGTCGACGCCACTTTCCTTGCCCGGCGCGTCGATAAAGACGCGAACAAGGCGGCCACGCGGCGACATCTCGATGTCCACCAGCTCATAGCCCAGACCGCTTACGGTCGTTTCGATCAGCGCGTTCAAATCCATGACCACAAATAAAAAATGGGCGCAACGCCCATCTCGTGAAAAAAGATGCCCGCCAGAGACGGCGGAAGGAAAAACCCGCGGATTATAAAGGGTTTGCGCCTTCAGGTAAATGAATCCGGCGGACTATCTGCCCTCGCCGGGCGTCACGCCCGTGATCTCCCCACCTCGCGCAAGGATCGTAGGTTGGACAAGCCGCGCCACATCCGGGCGCGATGGCCGGGATTAACCGCCGTTACCCCTCCCCGCCCCTCCCCCTCGGGCTTTGCCCGAAAGTAAGGGAGTAAGGCGCCGTCGCGTCACGCTTCCGGCTTTTTCCCCAATTCGCGCAGCAGCGCCTTGACTTCGTCCTCCGCCAATTCCCGCGCCCGCCCGCGCTTCAGTTGCGGCGGCAGGGCGAAGGGGCCGTAGCGGACGCGCATGAGGCGGCTGACGGTGCAGCCGACGGCTTCGAACATGCGGCGCACTTCGCGGTTGCGCCCCTCGAAGAGGCTGACGCGATACCAGCGGTTGGCGCCTTCGCCGCCGGCGTCGACCAGCCGGGTGAAGGCCGCCGGGCCGTCTTCCAGCTCAATGCCCTCGCACAGTTGGCGCTGCGCTTCCGGCGTCAGTTCGCCGAGGACGCGCACGGCGTATTCGCGAACCAGTTCCGCGCTCGGGTGCATCAGGCGATTGGCTAGATCGCCGGAGGTGGTGAAGAGCAAGAGGCCGGAGGTATTGAAATCGAGGCGGCCGACGGCGATCCAGCGGCCGCCGCGCAGGCGCGGCAGGGCGGCGAATACCGAGGGGCGGCCATCCGGGTCGTCGCGCGAGACGATTTCGCCTTCCGGCTTGTGGTAGAGCAGCACGCGCGGCGGCCGGGCGCTGCCGGTGAAGCGGATGTTGATGAGGCGACCGCCAATTTTCACCTTGTCGGTCGGCACCACCGACTGGCCGATGGTGGCGGTTTCGCCATTGACGCTGACCTTGCCGGCGATGATCCATTCTTCCATTTCGCGCCGCGAGCCGACGCCGGCCTGGGCCAGCACCTTTTGCAGACGCTCCGGCTTGGCTTCGACCAGCGGTTTGCCGTTGCGACCGATGGCGCCGCGATTGGCGCGGCCGCCCGGAACGACGCCCTGACGGCGTGGGCTTGGCGCTTTGGCTGGCGCTTTTTCCAAACGTTCTTCCTGCCGGCCACGGCGGCCGGCGGCGGAGGTTTCCGCGCCGTTCTTTTGCGACGGGCGGGGGGATGTGGGTTTATTGGGGGTTTTCATGATGCAACTCCAAAGTCTGTCCGATTTGTTCCAGCGGCGGCAATTCGCTCAAGGCGCAGAGGCCGAGGTCGTCGAGGAATTGTTTGGTGGTGGCCAAGAGCGCCGGCCGGCCCGGCGTTTCGCGGTGGCCGACAACGTCGATCCAGCCGCGTTCTTCCAGCGTGCGAATCACATTGGCATTGACCGCGACGCCGCGTATTTCCTCGATGTCGCCGCGCGTGACGGGCTGGCGGTAGGCGATGATGGCCAGGGTTTCCAAGAGGGCGCGGGAATATTTTGGCGGTTTTTCCGGATTCAGGCGCTCCAGATAGGGCATGTACTCGGCCCGCGTGCGAAAGCGCCAGCCGGAGGCCAACTGGATCAGTTCCGCCGGGCGTTCGGCCCATTCCTCGCGCAATTCGTCGAGCAGCTTGCGCAGGGTGTCGGCGGACAGTTCGTCGGCGAACATCTTGCGCATATCGTGCGGCGTCATCGGCTCGCGCGCGGCGAGCAGCGCCGCTTCAAGAATTTTCTTGACCTGGCTCGGTTCCACCGTCGAATACTCGCACGTAAATGGGTTGAAAGGCTTCGCTCTGGGTCATCTCGACCATTTTTTCGCGGGCCAGTTCGAGCAGCGCCAGAAAATGCACGACCAGCCCGGGCACGCCCATTTCCGCCGCGAACAGGCTCTCGAAGCGGACGAAATCGCCGCGCTCGCGCAAGGCGCGCAGGATGATGGCCATGTGCTCGCGCACCGACAGTTCCTCGCGGGCGATCTTGTGGTGCTTTTTCAGGCCGGCCTGGCGGATGATCGCCAGCCAGGCTTCCTTGAGATCGGCGACCGAGACTTCCGGCTGGCGCACATGCAGCGACTTTTCGACCAGGGTTTCGACCCAGAAGAATTCGCGTCCGGCCTGCGGCTGCTCGTCCAGCTTGTGGCCGGCGATTTTCATCTGCTCGTATTCCATCAGCCGGCGCACCAGTTCGGCGCGCGGGTCTTCCGGCTCCTCGCCGCCGGGCAGTTTCGGGCGCGGCAGCAAGGTGCGCGACTTGATCTCGATGAGCATCGCCGCCATCACCAGATAATCCGCCGCCAGTTCGAGATTGCGGGCGCGCAGGTTCTCGATGTAGTCGAAATACTGGCGGGTCAGCGGCGCCATCGGAATGTCGAGGATGTCGACATTGGCCTTGCGGATCAGATAAAGCAGAAGGTCGAGCGGCCCCTCGAAGGCGTCGAGCATCACCGCCAGTGCATCCGGCGGGATGTAGAGATCGAGCGGCAACTGTTCCAGCGGCTGACCATAAATCAGCGCCACCGGATCGGCCGACGCCGCCTCCCGGATGTCGACGGCGGTGTTCATCCCGGCATCCGCAGGCGGGGCGATCGCGCGAATGCCAATGCCATTAGAAACCACCCCTCCCCACCCCTCCCCTTCGGGCTTCGCCCGAAAGGGAGGGAGCCGCAGCCTGCGCGCGCCACGGGTTTTCTCCCTCCCTTGCGCGCAGCGTAGGGGAGGGTCGGGGAGGGGTTGCCTGCCACGACAATGGCATTCATGCGATTACCCTGCATCAGCAGGCGGCCAGACCCATCGCGGCGCGCACGTCGCGCAGGGTTTCGCGCGCCAGTTCGCGCGCTTTGTCGCAACCGGCGGCGGCGATGTCGCGCAGCAGCGCCGGCTGATCGAGATAGATCTGGGCACGTTCGCGCATCGGCGCCTGTTCGCGCAGGATGCCGTCGATCACCGGCTGCTTGCAGTCGAGGCAACCGATGCCGGCCGTCCGGCAACCCTGGCCGAGTTGTTCGCGCGTCGCCGCATCGGTATAAACCTGATGCAGTTGCCACACCGGGCAGCGTTCCGGGTCGCCGGGATCGTTGCGGCGCACGCGCTGGGTGTCGGTCGGCATGGCGCGCACCTTGCGCGCCACCGATTCTTCCGGCTCGCGCAGGGTAATGGTGTTGCCGTAGGACTTGGACATTTTCTGGCCGTCGAGGCCGGGCATTTTCGCTTCCTCGGTCAGCAGGTAGCCCGGCTCGACCAGGATCATCTTGCCGCTGCCTTCGAGGGAACCGGCCAGACGCTCGCGGTCGACGGCCGGCAGGCCGGCGATTTCCTGGAGCAACGCCTTGCCGCGCGCCAGCGCCTCGCGGTCGCCATTCTGCTGGAAGCGGGTGCGCGCTTCCTTGTAGGCGCGGCGATTCTTGCTATTGAGCGCCGCCAGCGCCGCCTCGACCTTTTCCTCGAAACCCGGCTCGCGGCCATACAGATGATTGAAGCGCCGCGCCAGCTCGCGGGTGAATTCGACGTGCGGAATCTGATCCTCGCCGACCGGCACCTTGTCGGCGCGGTAGATCAGGATATCGGCGCTCATCAGGAGCGGATAGCCGAGAAAGCCGTAGGTGGTCAGATCCTTGCCGGCCAGCTTTTCCTGCTGGTCCTTGTAGGTCGGCACCCGTTCGAGCCAGCCGAGCGGCGTCATCATGGACAGCAAGAGATGCAGTTCGGCGTGTTCGATCACCTGCGACTGGATGAAGAGGGTCGCCTTTTCCGGATCGACGCCCGCCGCCAACCAGTCGATCAGCATATCCCAGGATGCCTGCTCGATGCCGCGCGGATCGTCGTATTGCGTGGTCAACGCATGCCAGTCGGCGACGAAGAAGAGACAGGGATAGTCATGCTGGAGCCTGACCCAGTTCTTCAACACGCCGTGATAATGGCCGAGGTGGAGAGCGCCGGTCGGGCGCATGCCGGAAAGGACACGTTCTGCGTACATGGTCGATCAGTAAAGTCCGAAAAAGGATGCGATAAGGGATATCGAGAAATCAACCACCGGCTCCATGAGCGCGCCGAGGATACCGGTAAACAAGAGCAGCAGCAGAATGGGAAAACCCCACGGCTCGATCCGGGCGAAACGCCAGGCCAGACGATGCGGCAGCAGGCTGACGGCGATGCGCCCGCCGTCGAGCGGCGGCAGTGGCAGCAGGTTGAGCACCATCAGCACGCAATTGACGATGAGGCCGATCCCACTCATCTCCGACAGGAAATTGCTGCCCGTCGCCGGGTCACTGGTCCACTTCAACAACAAGGCCCAGCAGCAGGCCATGAACAGGTTGGCCGCCGGACCGGCCAGGGCCACCCACAACATGTCGCGCTTGGGGTTGCGCAAGCGGCCGAAATCGACCGGCACCGGCTTGGCGTAGCCGAACAGGAACTTGCCGCCGGAAAACAACAGGATCAGCAGCGGAATCAAAATGGTGCCGATCGGGTCGATGTGGCGCAGCGGGTTGAGGCTGATGCGCCCCATCTGCCAGGCCGTCGGATCGCCGAAATGACGGGCCGCGTAGCCATGCGCTGCCTCGTGCAGGGTGATGGCGAAAATCACCGGCAACGCGGCGACAGCGATGGTCTGGATCAGGGTGTTGGGATCAAGCATGCTCAATCGAGTCCAAAGGGGGCCAGCGAGCCGCGGCCGGCGCGGATCAATTCCGGCACGCGGCCGGTCAGGTCGATGACCGTGGTCGACTCGTTGCCGCAGTGACCGCAGTCGAGGATCAATTCCACCTGCTCGTCGAGGCGCTCGGCGATTTCCCAGCCCTCGGTCAGTGGCGCCTCGTCACCCGGCAGTTGCAGGGTCGTCGTCAAGAGCGGCTCGCCCAGTTCGGCGAGCAGGGCCAGCGCCACCGGATGATCGGGTACGCGCACGCCGATGGTCTTGCGCTTCGGATGCAGCACGCGGCGCGGCAGTTCCTTGGTGCCTTCGAGAATGAAGGTGTAGCTGCCCGGCGTGGTGGCCTTGAGCAGGCGGTACTGAACATTGTCGACACGGGCAAAATGGGCGATTTGCGAGAGGTCGCGCACCATCAGGGTCAAATGATGGCGGGCGTCCATCTGGCGGATCAGGCGGATGCGGTCCATCGCATCCTTGTCGCCGAGATGGCAGCCGAGGGCGTAGCAGGAATCGGTCGGCAGCGCGACCAGATCGCCGTTGCGGATGAAGTCGGCGGCCTGCGCCAGCAGCCGGGGCTGCGGCGAATCCGGGTGAATATTGACGACGCGGGCCATGATTAGCGGAACAGGCGCCAGACCGGCTTCAGATCGTCGGGCAAGGGCGGCAAGCGGCCGAGATCGGCATAACTTTCCAGCGGGCCATGAAAATCCGAGCCGCGCGAAGCGTGAAAGGCGTAGCGCCGGGCCAGCCGGGCGAAATGCGCCATATGGTCAGGCGAATGGCTGCCGCTGGCGATCTCGATGCCCTGCCCGCCCAGATCCTTGAAATCGTCGAGAAACTTGCCCATCTCCTTGCCGGACATCTTGTAGCGCCCCGGATGAGCGACCACGGCAACGCCGCCAGCGCCGTGAATCCAGCCGACCGCCTCGGCCAGCGTCGCCCAGCGGTGATCGACGTAACCCGGCTTGCCCGGTGACAAGTAGTGCTGAAAAACGCCCGGCACGTCGCGGGCGATGCCGATAGACACGAGATAGCGGGCGAAATGGGCGCGCGAAACCAGGCTCGGATTGGTGACAAAGCACAAAGCCCCTTCGTACACGTCGGGAATGCCGATGGCGGCCAGCGCCGCCCCCATCCGCCGGGCGCGCTCGATGCGGCCGGTGCGTATTGCATCGAGGCCGACGGCCAGAACCGGATCGGCGGCGGCAAAACCCAGGCCGACGATATGGATCGGCATCTCCTGCCATTCGATCGAAATCTCGACGCCATCGACGAAGCCCATGCCCGCCGCCTCGGCCGCCGCGCGGGCGGCGGCCAAGCCGCCGAGATCGTCGTGATCGGTCAGCGCCCACAAATCGACCCCATTCGCCGCCGCCCGCAACGCCAACGCCTCGGGCGGCAGAAGGCCGTCGGAAACGATTGAATGACAATGGAAATCGAAGTTGGCGGGCGACACGAAGGGCAAGGTCTGCAAAAGCCAAAGAGTTTATCACGAAGGGGGTTTACGGCTGATTTTGGCGCGGTGGGGCGGGCAATCGCATGCAAGCGGCGCCTGCCCGGCGCGGCGGTTGCCACCGCCGGACCGCCTCGTTATAGTGTTGAGTTCCGCATGGCGGCGGGTGAAGCGCGAGAAATGTCCTGTTTCACCGTCGCTTCCAGAACGAGCTTACCAAGGATGGCTATGCTGAAGAAAACCCCGCTCAACGCTGCCCATTGCGCGCTTGGCGCCCGGATGGTCGATTTTGGCGGCTGGGAGATGCCGCTCCACTACGGTTCGCAGATCGCCGAGCATCACGCGGTGCGTAACGATTGCGGCATGTTCGACGTGTCGCACATGTGTCCGGTCGATCTCACCGGAGTCGATTGCCGCCCCTTCCTGTCGCGCCTGCTCGCCAACGACGTCGCCAAGCTGACCGTGTCGGGCAAGGCGCTGTATTCGGCGATGCTGAATGAGGCCGGCGGCGTCATCGACGATCTGATCGTCTATTTTCTTGACGAGCGGCGCTTCCGCCTCGTCATCAACGCCGGCACCGCCGCCAAGGATCTGGCCTGGATGCGGGCCAGGCCCGCCGAATGGCAGCTCGACGTGAGCATCGCGCCGCGCCGCGAGGGCGACGGCGCCTTCGCCATGATCGCCGTGCAGGGGCCGAATGCCCGCGCCAGGGTGGAACAGGCATTGCCACAAGCCAAGGCGGCAATCGCCGAACTGAAGCCCTTTTTCGCCGCCGAGGTCGATCGCTGTTTCATCGCCCGCACCGGCTACACCGGCGAGGATGGTTACGAAATCATGCTCCCCGCCGATGAGGCCGAAACTCTGTGGAATGCCCTCAAGGCCGCCGGCGTCGCGCCCTGCGGTTTGGGCGCCCGCGACACCCTGCGCCTGGAGGCGGGCATGAATCTCTACGGTCAGGACATGGATGAAAGCGTCTCGCCGCTCGATGCCGGTCTGGCCTGGACCGTTGCCATGCAGGACGGGCGCGCTTTCACCGGCCGCGCCGCCCTTGCCGCCAAGGGCCAGCAGAAGGCATTTCTCGGCCTGATCCTGCGCGACAAAGGCGTGCTGCGCAGCCACCAGCGGGTCGTCACCGCCTTGGGCGAGGGAGAAATCACTTCCGGCGGCTTTTCGCCGACCCTGGAACAATCCATCGCTCTGGCCCGCCTGCCGCTCGGCACGCAAATCGGCGACAGCGTCGAGGTCGATATCCGCGGCAAGCTGCTCAGGGCCGAAGTGGTCAAACCCGTATTCGTCCGCCACGGCAAGGCCGTCGTCTAAGGTATTTTTGATTCAAATTCTGGATTGCTTCGCTGCGCTCGCAGCCAACCATTGCATCGCCATTGCGAGGAGCGAAGCGACGAAGCAATCCAGTTTCATATAGTCTTTAACCAATAGCGCCCCAGGCACCAGGAGACTCTCATGTCCAACATCCCCGCCCATCTCAAGTACACCGCCTCGCACGAATGGCTGCGGCCCGAGGCCGACGGCAGCGTCACGGTCGGTATCACCGACCACGCCCAGGAAGCCCTTGGCGATCTGGTTTACGTCGAGCTGCCGGAAGCCGGTGCGCATTTCGCGGCGGGGCAGGAAATCGCCGTGATCGAATCGGTCAAGGCCGCCGCCGATGTTTATGCGCCGGTGAGCGGCGCCGTCACCGAGGTCAACCAGGCCGCCGTCGACGCGCCGGAATCGGTCAATCAGGACGCCTACGCCGCCTGGCTGTTCAAGATCAAGCCGGACAACGCCGCCGACCTCGACCAACTGCTCGACGCCGCCGCTTATCAAGCCGTCGCCGATGTCGCCTGATTTTTCACTCCATTGCCCCGCTTGCGGGGAAAGACAGATGCAGCGTCAAGCTGCCGACTTGCGCCCTGAAACCGGAGGCTGCCGCGAAAACCCGACACTCCCCTCCCCCCTCGCGTGGGAGGGGCCGGGGGAGAGGGGGAGGCAACAAGGGAGACGACGGCTGCTTCGTCTGTCGCGCTTACATACGACGCTACCCCCTGTTCGCCAACGAGAGGAGTTAGTGAGGAGGAAGCGCAGCGTATCCTCTGCAGGGAACAGGCTTGAAAACCGCCTCAACCTCCCCCTCTCCCCGGCCCCTCCCCCGCGAGGGGGGAGGGAGAGCACGAGCAACCGGCCACGGATTTTCGCCAAGCCGCACCCTCTCTTTGATAGGAGAGGGTGGCAATTCCCAAGACAACTTCTGACCACCCCGGAATATCTGCCATGCCTTTCGCCCAATCGCTGAACGCGCTGGAACGGCGCGATGAGTTTATCGACCGCCACATCGGCCCTGGCGCCGCCGAGCTGTCCGCCGAGCTGTCCGCCATGCTGGCCGCCGTCGGCGTCGCCAGTCTGGAAGAACTGATAGACCAGACCGTGCCGGCCGCCATCCGCCTGCCGGCCGATCTGCCGCTGCCGGCCCCGCGCCGCGAGCACGAGGCGCTGGCCGATCTCAAGGCCATCGCCGGCAGGAATGTCAGCAATAAATCCTGCATCGGCATGGGTTATTACGGCGCGCTGACGCCAGCGGTGATCCTGCGCAACGTCCTGGAAAATCCCGGCTGGTATACCGCTTATACGCCCTATCAGGCGGAAATCGCCCAGGGCCGGCTGGAGGCGCTGATGAATTTCCAGCAGATGGTCATCGACCTGACCGGCCTGGAAATCGCCAATGCCTCGCTGCTCGACGAAGCCACCGCCGCCGCCGAGGCGATGACCATGGCGCGGCGCGTTTCCAAATCGGCGTCCAACCGCTTCCTGATCGATGCCACCTGCCTGCCGCAGACCATCGACGTGATCCGCACGCGCGCCGCTTATTTCGGCTTCGAGATCGTCGTCGCCGCCGCCGCTAGCCGCAAGGACGAGGCATTTTTCGGCGCTCTGCTGCAATACCCCGGCGAGGACGGCGAGGTGCGCGATCTGAGCCAGATCGTCACCAGCCTCAGGGCCAATGGCGCCACCGTCGCCGTCGCCAGCGATCTGATGGCGCTGCTGCTGCTCAAGTCGCCGGGCGCCATGGGGGCCGACATCGCCCTGGGTTCCAGCCAGCGTTTCGGTATTCCGCTCGGCTTCGGCGGCCCGCACGCCGCTTTTTTCGCCACCCGCACCGCCTTCGTCCGTTCCATGCCGGGCCGCATCATCGGCCTCTCGAAGGATGCCCGCGGCAAAACCGCCTACCGCATGACGCTGCAAACGCGCGAACAGCACATCCGCCGCGAAAAGGCCAATTCCAACATCTGCACCTCGCAGGTGCTGCTCGCCAACATGGCCGGCCTCTACGCCGTCTATCACGGCCCCGCCGGCCTGCGCGCCATCGCCGGGCGCATTCACCGCCTCACCGCCATCCTCGCCGTGGGCCTGAAACGGGCCGGTATCAAAGTACTGACCCGGCATTTTTTCGATACCGTGCAAGTTGACCTCGGCGACCGCGCCGAAACGGTTTATCGCGACGCCCTGACCGCCGGCTACAACCTGCGCCGCGTTGCGCCCGACCGGCTCGGCATTGCCTGCGACGAAACCACGACCCGCCGCGACGTGGCCACGCTGTTCAAGCTGATCGCCCAGGCCACGCTGGATCTGGAGGCCATCGACACCCTCATTGCCGGCGCCGACCCGATTCTGCCCAACGCCCTGATCCGCCGCGATGCCGTGCTGCAACATCCGGTATTCAACAGCCATCACACCGAGCACGCCATGCTGCGCTATCTGAAGTCGCTGCAAAACCGGGATCTGGCGCTCGACCACTCGATGATCCCGCTCGGCTCCTGCACCATGAAGCTGAACCCGACCAGCGCCATGATCCCGATCACCTGGCCGGAATTCGCCAACATCCACCCCTTCGCCCCGCGCGAGCAGACAGCGGGCTATCACGAAATGATCGCTGGCCTCGGCGAATGGCTGAAGACTATCACCGGCTTCGATGCTGTCTGCATGCAGCCAAACTCCGGCGCCCAGGGCGAATACGCCGGCCTCGTGACTATCGCCCGCTACCACGCCAGCCGCGGCGAAACGCGCCGTAATGTCTGCCTGATCCCCAAATCGGCGCACGGCACCAACCCGGCCACCGCGCAAATGGCCAATATGCGGGTGGTGACGGTCGAATGCGACGACAACGGCAATGTCGATGTCGCCGATCTCAAGGCCAAGGCCGAGGCGCACAAGGACGAACTGGCCTGCCTGATGATTACCTACCCCTCGACGCACGGCGTGTTCGAGGAAGCGGCGCGCGACATCTGCGCCATCGTGCACGCCAACGGCGGTCAGGTGTACATGGACGGCGCCAATCTCAACGCCCAGGTCGGCCTGACCTCGCCCGGCTTCATCGGCGCCGACGTCAGCCACATGAACCTGCACAAGACCTTCGCCATTCCGCACGGCGGCGGCGGCCCTGGCATGGGGCCGATCGGCCTCAAGGCGCATCTGGCGCCCTTCATGCCCAACCATGCCGTCGCCCCCGGCGACGGCCCGCACGCCGGCCAGGGCGCGGTTTCGGCTGCCCCCTACGGCTCCGCCTCGATCCTGCCCATTTCCTGGATGTACCTCGCCATGCTCGGCGGCAAAGGCGTCAAGAAAGCCACCCAGGTCGCCATCCTCAACGCCAACTACATCGCCGCCCAGCTCGGCGCGCACTATCTGGTGCTCTACGCCGGCAAGAATGGCCGCGTGGCGCACGAGTGCATTCTCGACATCCGCCCGCTCAAGGCCGCCGCCGGCATCAGCGAAATCGACATCGCCAAACGCCTGATGGACTACGGCTTCCACGCCCCGACCGTGTCCTTCCCGGTGGCCGGCACGATCATGGTCGAACCGACCGAATCGGAATCCAGTACCGAACTGGATCGCTTCATCGCCGCCCTCATCGCCATCCGCGAAGAAATCCGCCAGATCGAAAACGGCGCCTGGCCAGCCGACGACAACCCGCTCAAAAACGCCCCGCACACCCAGGCCGACGTCATGGACGCCGCGTGGTCGCATCCCTACAGCCGCCAACAGGCCGTTTTCCCGCTGCCCTGGGTGGCGGCGAACAAATTCTGGCCAAGCGTCAACCGGATAGATGATGTGTACGGCGACCGCAACCTGAATTGCGTTTGTCCGCCAGCGGAGACTGATGCCGGCTGATGGCCGTCGACTTCTCCACCATCGCCAAATGGGGCCGAAGGTTCCGGCCTGTTCTATGTCGCCGCCTCGCGCCCCATGAGCTTGCGCCAGCCGCGCGCGAGCGGAAAACGGATGCAGCCGTGATAAAGCAGTAGCGTCGCCACGATGCCCACGGCGGCATAGACCAAGCCTTCGATAGTCATCGGCACGGCGGGTTTGAACGCGGCCCAGGTGTTTTGCGCGATCGACGTATCCAGATGCGAGAAAAAGGCCAGCGGCTTCGTGAACACCGACGCGCCTTGGAACGCTGCCTGCGCTTCCGCCAAGGTTTGCACGCGCTCGACCAGATCGCTCACCACGCCGCCGACTTTTGCGATGACTGCGTCGGAATTGGCGCTGATGCGCGCGATGTAGACATCGAGCGGCAGGTTGGCCTGATGTGCCAGTTCCTCATATCGGCCAAGCTGAAGACGCGCCTCGTCAAGGTGCCCGCCGAGCCGCTGCGCGTATTGCTGCATGAATTCCGGCGCCTGCGAAAACACCGCCGCGCCGCCCACGCACAACGCGCGATCGAGAATCGCCTCGCCCGAGGAAATCGCTTTTTTTCCAATACCCATCAACACACCGCCTTTGTAAACCCATTGCCGCGCATGTCGGCGATGAAATTGCCTGGTCCCATGCTTCGATGCGACAAGACATTCCGTCCGCTGGAAAGGCAGGCCGAGCGCGCAATCAGGCGCTCCCCCTCGGGTACATTGTACTTCTATCCGGCACCGCCGAATCGATGACGACGCCCGCCTTGGCGGCAAAACGATCTTTCATGGAAAAAGCGCGAACACGGGCAACGTCGATGCCCATTTCATCAGCCTGGGCAGCGAATTGCAGGATACAAAAACATCTTGTAATCATATGGCTGGCAAATGAACCGCATCAACTTTATGGTATTGTTAGTCGCCCGCTTGGCGACGCCATCGCAGCGGGCCAGGGAGTGTAATAAATATCTCAACGATTCATGGAGTTACCCTGCCGCCAAGGCAGTACCATCCGGGTGCTCCATTACGCTGGATATGTTTGCTGAAGCTGTCACTTTCAAAGAAGGAGTGTGCTTTGAGCTTTGATAATTCTTCTGCCGTGGGGGTGCTGGAGCCCATTCTGGAGCGCTATTCCAGGAATCCGCACCACCTCATGCAAATTCTTCGAGAAACCCAGGAGCATCTGGATTTCATTCCCCAGTGGGCCACCGACTACCTTGCCGAAGCCCTCGCTTTGCCCCGCACGCAAATCCAGTCTGTCATCGACTTTTATGCCTTCTTCTATGACAGCCCGCGCGGCAAGTACCGCATCCTTTTCTCCGACAATGTGACCGATCGCATGCAAGGCAACATGGCCTTGCTTTCACGCATGTTGTCGAAGTTCGGTCTGACCCAGGGACAGGCGTCGGGCGATGGACTGCTCAGCATCAACACCACCTCCTGTACCGGCATGTGCGACCAGGGGCCAGCCCTTCTGGTCAACAACCATGCCATCACACGGCTGTCTTCGCAGCGCATCGACCAGATCTGCGAGTTGATTAAAGAGAAGAAGCCGCTGGCGGAATGGCCGGCGGAGTTTTTCCGCGTCGAAGACAACATTCGCCGTAAAGATGTGCTGCTGGCAACGGAAATGGTCAACGGCCAGGCGCTCAAGCGCGCCATCGAGCTTGGCCCCAAAGGCATGTTGGCGGAAATGAAAGCCTCCAATTTCCGTGGCCGCGGCGGCGCCGGCTTCACCACGGCCGTCAAGTGGGAGGCATGCAGGAATGCGCCCGGCACAACGCGCTATGTCGTTTGCAATGCCGACGAAGGCGAACCGGGGACTTTCAAGGACAGAGTGTTGATGGCCTCCTTCTCGGAGCGCGTTTTTGAGGGCATGACCATCGCCGGCTATGCCATCGGCGCGGCCAAGGGCTTTGTCTATCTGCGCGGCGAATATCGTTACATGCTGGAAAAACTTCAGGCCACGCTTGAAGCCCGGCGCAAAGCCAATCTTCTGGGCAAGGACATTCTGGGCCAGAAGGGTTTCGACTTCGACATTGAAATTCACATGGGCGCGGGCTCCTATGTCTGCGGCGAGGAAACGGCGCTTATCGAGTCGCTCGAAGGCAAACCCGGCAAGCCCCGGATACGCCCGCCCTTCCCCGTCACCCACGGCTATCTGGATCAGCCCACCGTGGTCAACAACGTCGAAACCCTGGCCAAGGCGACGCTGATTGCCCAAAACGGCGGCGCCTGGTATCACGGTCTGGGCACGAAACTCTCCACGGGAACCAAACTTCTCTCCATCTCCGGGGATTGCGATCATCCCGGCATTTATGAGTATCCCTTTGGCGTGCGCATTGCCCAGATTCTCGAAGACTGCGGCGCGCGCAACGCCATGGCGGTGCAAGTCGGCGGCGCCGCCGGAACTTGCGTCGCACGACATGAGTTCGGTCGCAAAATCGCCTTTGAAGACGTCTCCACCTCGGGCGCGCTCATGGTGTTTGGCAACAACCGCGACATGTTTGAAGTGGCGAGAAACTTCATGCACTTCTTCAAACATGAAAGCTGCGGCTTCTGCACACCGTGCCGCGTCGGCACCACCTTGATATGCGACACCCTCGACAAAATCGCCAACGGCAAAGGCACGGCTTATGAAATGAATGAACTGTCGCGCCTGCATCAGCTTTTGAGATCCGCCAGCCACTGCGGTCTGGGACAAAGCGCCGGGCGCCCGGTCAATGACACCCTGCAAAAGTTCCGCCCCTCTTACGACAGGCGGCTTAAACAAAAGGACTTTGAACCCGCCTTTGATTTGGATGCTGCCCTGATTCCCGCGCGTGAAATCACGGCGCGTGATGATATCGACGCACACCTTGGAGCGGATCAATGAATACGGAAAACACCTTTATCATCGACGGCTCGCCCATTCCCTTCGAGCCGGGTCAAACCGTACTCGAGGCGGCGCTCAAGGCGGACGTTTTCATTCCGCATCTTTGCTACTTTCCGGGCCTGCGGCCCAATGGCAATTGCAAGCTGTGCACCATCAGCATCAATGGCAAGCACTCTTCCGCCTGCACCACCCTCGCGCGTCCGGGCAGCGAAATCGAAAACAACACGCCGGCGCTCAACGACAAACGCCGGCTCATGTTGCAAATGCTGTTTGTCGAAGGCAACCACTTTTGCCCCGGTTGCGAAAAGAGCGGCAACTGCCAACTCCAGGCCTTGGCCTATGAGTTGGAAATGATGACGCCTCACTTCAATCATTTCTTCCCAAACCGCAAAGTAGACGCTTCTCACCCCGAGGCTTTCCTCGACATGAATCGCTGCATTACCTGCGGTTTGTGTGTCCAGGCCAGTCGCGATGTCGACAAGAAAAATATCTTCATCCTTTCCGGACGTGGTATGGCCTCGCATGTCGTCATCAACTCCCCCTCGGGCAATCTGGGGGACAGCGATTTCTCCATGAGCGATAAAGCCGCCAGCGTCTGTCCGGTCGGCGCCATTCTGCCCAAACACCGTGGTTATTCCGTTCCCATCGGTAAGCGTCTCTATGACGGTGTACCCATCAGTTCTCAAACCGAGTTTCTGAAAACGAGGAAGGCTTAACATGCTCAGTCCACAAGAACCTCCCAAGCGGAAGTTGCGCGTCGCTACCACTTCTTTGTCGGGCTGCTTCGGTTGCCATATGTCGCTTCTGGATTTGGATGAAAACCTGCTCGCCCTGGTTGATCTGGTTGAGTTTGACCGCTCTCCCATTACCGACATCAAACATTGCGGCCCGTGCGATATTGGCATCATTGAAGGCGGCGTCTGCAATTCCGAAAACGTCCACGTCTTGCGCGAGTTTCGCGAAAACTGCCGCACCTTGATTGCGCTCGGCGCCTGTGCCGTCAATGGTGGGCTGCCCACTTTACGCAACGGGCTTGACGTTCGCGAAGTCCTGCGCGAAGCCTATTTCGAGCAGCCCGGCGCCGTTTGCAACACCATTCCGAACGACGTTGAATTGCCTTTGCTGCTCGACAAGGTTCACCCCATCAACGAAGTCGTGCGCGTGGACTATTTCATTCCGGGTTGTCCGCCCTCGAGGGATGCCATTTTCAAGTTTTTGACAGACCTCATCGCCGGCCGCACCCCGCGCCTGGACTACCCGCAAATGCGCTTTGACTAGCCTGGAGAAAACATGTTCGAACTTGAAAACGCCAAGACGACCCAGGGGCTGCGCCGTGTCGCCATCGACCCTGTCTCCCGCGTCGAGGGGCATGGCAAAGTCACCCTGTTGCTCGACGAGCAAAACAAAATTCACCAAGTGCGCCTGCACATCGTCGAATTTCGCGGCTTCGAAGTCTTCATCAAAGGCCGCCCCTACTGGGAAGTCCCCGTCACGGTGCAGCGCCTGTGCGGCATTTGCCCGGTCAGCCACCACCTGGCTGCCAGCAAGGCCATGGACGTCATCGTTGGCGCCAAACAATTGACGCCGACGGCGGAAAAACTCCGCCGCCTCATGCACTATGGGCAAATCGTCCAGTCCAACGCCGTGCACTTCTATCACCTGGCCTCGCCGGATCTGTTGATGGGTTTCGACAGCGAAGTAGCGCAACGCAACATTGTCGGCGTTGCCATGAAATACCCCGACATCGCCAAGCAAGGCATCCTCCTGCGCAAATATGGCCAGGAAGTCATCCACTATACGGCCGGCAAACGCATCCACGGCACAGGCGCCATTCCCGGCGGCGTCAACAAAGCCCTGACCGTGGCCGAACGCGACAAACTCAAAAAAGACCTGCCGCAACTCATCGAATGGGCCAAAGGCGGCGTCGAGTTGATGCAGCGTTTCCATGAGGCAAATCCTGCCTTCTACAACAGCTTTGGCCTGTTTGAATCCAATATGATGGGCATGGTGCGCGAGGATGGCGCCCTGGATCTCTATCATGGTGATTTGCGCATCACGGATGCCGAAGGCAAACCCATTTTCGACCGTTTCAGCTATGACAATTACACGCAGATACTCCGGGAAGAAGTGAAATCCTGGAGTTATATGAAGTTTCCCTATATTGCAGAATTGGGGCCCGAAAAAGGCTGGTATAAAGTCGGCCCGCTGGCCCGCCTGCAAACCTGCGACTTCATCCCCTCTCCGCTGGCGGAAGCCGCGCGCAAAACCATGCTGGCCATCGGCAACGGTCGCCCCGTGCACTCCACGCTGAGTTACCACTGGGCAAGAGTCATTGAAATCCTGCACGGCCTCGAAGTCATTCAAGACTTGCTGAATGACCCCGACGTGCTCGGCAACGACCTGCTGGTCAAAGGCGAGCGTCAGGAAGAAGGCGTGGGCGTCATTGAAGCGCCGCGTGGCGTGCTCATTCACCATTACAAGGTCAACGAGGACGACCAGGTCACCATGTGCAATTTGATTGTGTCGACGACGCACAACAACCAGGCCATGAATACCGCCATCCGCTCCGTCGCCACGCAGCACCTGGATCGCCGCGTCATCACCGAAGGCTTGCTCAATCACATCGAGTGCGCCATTCGCGCTTATGACCCCTGTCTGTCCTGCGCCACGCACGCCATGGGGAAAATGCCCCTGCAAGTGGAACTTGTCGACGCGGCAGGCGAATGTCTGAGCCTCCTGCGCCGCGACGCCGCCGGCAACTTCCATAACTCGGACATGTATGCCTGAGGCGCTACTGACTGCCTGGGGCAATACCAGCCGCGGTGACGACGCATTGGGCCCACTCCTCCTGCAACACTTGGAGGCGTGGGCCTCATCATTGGGAATAGCCGAGCGCTTCGAGTGGATTGAAGATTTTCAATTACAAATAGATCATGCCCTCGACCTTGAGGGCAAAAGCTTGGCTCTTTATATCGACGCCGGCCAAAACACCTTGGCGCCCTTTTCTTTCTCCCAAATTTTCCCCCTCAAACAGCCCTGGCATACCACCCATGCCATGCCTCCGGAATCCGTATTGGCGGTTTTTGAGAATTTTTCTAAAAAACCGCCCTGCCCTTCCTTCACCTTATGTTTGCGGGGCGAAGATTTTGGTATCAAGGAAGGTCTTTCCGCGGCGGCGCAAAACCACCTTGAATCAGCCTTGGCTTTTGCAAAAAAATTGCTGGAAAACCCAACGCCAGAAGCCTGGATCGCCCTTGCCAACCAGCCTTCCTCGTCATTCCCGCGCAAGCGGGAATCCAGCAAGTGCGGAGAGGCTGAAACTGGATTCCCGCTTGCGCGGGAATGACGGATGGTTGGGTTGCCTGCGGCCTTATCCCCGCAAGCGGGAAAAATCTTCTACCCCCCTTTATCCGGCACGAATTTCAGCACATTGCCGTTGATGCAGTAACGTTTGCCGCTCGGCGGCGGGCCGTCGTCGAAGACGTGACCGAGGTGGATGCCGGAACTGGCGCTGCGCACTTCGACGCGGCACATGCCGTGACTGTTGTCCGCGTGCAGCGTCAGCGCGCCGGACAAGGGAGTGAAGAAGCTGGGCCAGCCGGTGCCGCTGTCGAACTTGGCGTCGCTGCGGAACAGCGGTGCGCCGGTGATGGGATCGACGAAGGTGCCGGGGCGCTTTTCGTCGAGATGCGAGCCGCTGCCCGGATACTCGGTGCCCTGCTCGAAGGCGATTTTCCGTTGTTCCGGCGTCAGCAGATGGAAGCCAAGCCACTTCCAAAAGTGGGTCGCCTCGCCGTTGTAGCCGGTGTAACGGGAGATTTCCCTGCCTTTTTCAAACAACACGATGGTCGGCGTGGCGAGCAGGGCTTTTTCCAGTACCCAGCCGGCGGGCGGATCAATGCTCAGGGTGACGGCCACGGCCACCGGCGATTGCCAGTGATCGAGCACATCGGCCCGGAATTGCTTGCACCAGGCGCAGTCCTCGGTCGCGAAAACGACCAGTTGCCGCCGGAAATCGAGCGCCTTGCCGTCAAGGCGCGGCACTTTCACCGCCGCCCGCGAATCGCCAGAGGCGGCGGCCAGCGGATACTTGACGCCAGTACCGCCCAGGCCGCAATAGCCAGCGGGATGCTTGACCAGATAATCCTGGTGGTATTCCTCGGCCCGGAAATACACCTTCAGGGGCGCGATTTCGCTGGTGATCCGGCCAAGTTTCCGCGCCGACAGGGCTTGCTGGTAAACATCCCGCGTGCGGAGAGCAATCGCCTGCTGGGCGTCGCTATGGGTATAGATGGCGCTGCGGTAATTGCTGCCGATGTCGTTGCCCTGGCGGTCGCCCTGGGTCGGGTCGTGGTTTTCCCAGAATTGCGCCAGCACCTGTTCGAGACTAACCCGACCCGTATCGAAACGGACTTTCACCACCTCGGCATGATTGCGCCGCGTGCTCTTGCCCTGCCGCAACAGCCGCTCGTGCGCCAGCACCGTTTCGTAGTCGCCGGCCACCTCGCCGTTGGCGTAGCCGCTTTCGACATCGAGCACGCCGGGAATGGCCTCCATGCGCTTTTCGGCGCCCCAGAAACACCCCATGCCGAGCACGATGCTGTCGACCGTCGGAGCGGCATTACCGTTGCCGGCGGCGAACATGGCTGAAACGGTCAAGATCGCTCCGCGCAGTATTCGGCGAAAAGGCATCCGGGCGGATCAACGGCGTTGGGACTACTTTTTGGCGCCCGCTCCGGCATCCTTGCTCATCTGGTCGAGGGGCTTGACGCTACCGCAGTCGCTGCCAAGGAAGCTCATCTGCATCTCGGTCATCATGACCTGCTTTCTGCCGCCCCCGGTGCTGACGGTTTCAAACTTGCTCGTGACCTGATCGCCCGTGGTCACGCTCTCGCCCTTGCTGACCGTGGTGTTCGCCCCCTGCTTGCATGTCACCTCAAAAGTAGCGCGGTTGCCACTGCGGCTGACCTTGGGTTCGCTACAGCCACTCTGGCGCGGCACAACGCCCTGGTCGCTCTTGGCCATTTCGGGGGTGACGCACAAGCGCTGCACCGTAGGGTCGCTCTGCGCAGGCATCATGGCTTCCATCTGTTTGCGCTGCTCGGGCGGCATCTGGGCCAGGGATTGGCGCATCTGCTCCTGCGCGGCCCGCATCTGCGGCAGCATGTCCTTGCCGTCGACCGCCATCTTGAGGGTGCGCGCTTCCCACAGGCCGGGCTTCTGTTGCGCATGGACGGCGCCCGCGAAAAATACGGCGCACAGGGTAGTCAGGGCGATCAGGGCGGTTTTCATGATGGCGTGACCCTTAAAAGGAAGGTGAAGTCAATGATAGCCCACGGCGCGGGTATCAAGTAGGGGCAAATAATTATTCATCCCTACGCGCCGCAGCCCCTCACCCGCCCCGGAATCAGCCCACCGCATCAGGAAGGCTCTTTTCCATCTCCCGCGCCGTTTCCCAATCCAGCCCGAAGCGCAGCAGGTATTTTCGTAGCCGGTCGGCGTCGTTCGCCTGTTTTTTCTGTTGCCGCGAATGGGCGAACAATAGCCGTCCCGCCTCGGAAAGACTCCTGCTCCGCTGGCAAGTTTGCAGCACAACCTCCAGCTGGCCGCGCTCGAAGAGGTCGAGTTCGGCGGCGGCTTCCTTGCCCAACGCGCTTTCCACGCTATCGGGCGATTGCCATGTGTCGTTCCAGGCGGCGCGCAGGCGGCCGATTTCCTCGGCGACATCGGCCTCGGTGATGCGGCCATTGGTCGCCAGCGTCGCCAGGCGGGTGACGCTGGCGGTAAGTTCGCGGAAATTGCCCGGCCAGCGCGTTTCCGGCGCGCAGGCGAAAGCGAGATAACGGCGGCGCGCCTCGACGTTGAAACGCGCCTGCACGCCGCAGTCGCGGGCATAGCGGGCGAGTTCGTAGTCCAGGTTGGGTTCGATGTCTTCCGGGCGCTCCGCCAGCGCGGGCAGCCGGAAAGTCCAAAGATTGATGCGGGCATATAAATCCGCCCGGAAGCGGCCTTCGCGGATGCGTTCGCGCAGGTCGCGGTTGGTTCCGGCGATGAGTTGAAAATCGCTCTCTGTTTCGCTGTCGCTGCCGAAGGGCGGAAAACGCTTGTCCTCGATGGCCTTGAGCAGCATCGCCTGCTCGTCCATCCCGAGTTCGCCAATTTCATCGAGGAAGAGCACGCCGCCATCCGCCTGGCGCAGCAGGCCCGCCCGTTCGCTCAACGCGCCAGTGAATGCGCCCTTGACGTGGCCGAACAGGGCGGACATGGCGGAATCGCCGCGCAAGGTCGCGCAATTGACTTCGACGAAGCGCCCTTTCAGTTTCTGCCGCGCCTGTTTCAACTCGAAAACGCGCCGCGCCAGAAAGGACTTGCCCGCGCCGGTCGGCCCGGTCAGCAGCATGGGGGCGCGCGAGCGCCCGGCCACGCGCTCGATCTGCTCGATCATGACGTTGAAAGCCGCGTTTTTCGTGGTGATGCCGGATTTCAGATGACTGATCGCATCAGCCTGCTCGCGGCGGAAACGCTGCGCGATCTGGTCATAACGGGAAAGGTCGAGGTCGATGACATCGACGAATCCGGCGGGCCTGCCGCCCGCTTCCTCCTCTTCTTCCCGGTTGCGGCGCGGCATGGTCTGGATGAGGCGGCCGGGAAAATGATGCGCCTCGGTCAGCAGGAAGCAGCAGATTTGCACCACGTGGGTGCCGGTGGTGATGTGCACGAAATAGTCTTCGCGGTCGATATCGAATTCATATCCCAGCGAAAAATCGCGCAGCTTGGTATAGACCTCCTCGAAATCCCAGGGATTGGTCAGCGCCAGTTCAAACGGCCGCACGCCGGTTGCCGGCGATATCGCGCCAATATCATCGACAATGCGCCCGGCCAGCGCCTTGTCGCGCGGGTTGTGCAGCAGTTCCAGCCGATGCACGGGGAAATCCGGCTGGCTGCACAAGCCGACGGTGGGACGCCATCGGCCCATGCGCTTTTGCAGGTTGAAGCCGCCCATGGCGTCGAGCTTGACGCCGAGAAAGCCAAAGACCACGGTTTTTTTCATGCCGCCTTACCTCTTCTGCCCGCGTCAAACGATTATATCTTTAGATACATTTTTATATCACAAGATAATTTTATCAAGGTACGGGAAACACAAAACAGCCCGCCAGACGCGAGTTTAATAAATAATATCAATAGGTTATGAACCACTCCCCCGCTCTGGCACGCCCCCTGCTGTAGAGACAGCGGACACAACAGTTTTGAGCAGGGATGACAGGTCAGGGGTTCCACAGCCCCACCGGTGCGCGAGAGCCGCTTGCAACGTCGCCTTCGCGTATGCCGCCCGCTCAGGGCAATGTGACCACCAGGTGCAAGCATGGTTGCTTCGTTGGGTTCGATTCCCGATTGCACGCCATTTGGATAGCTCAATGGGTAGAGCAATCGGCGCATAACCGATCTGTCGCGGGTTCGACTCCCGCTCCAAAAAAGCCCTGAAACGGCTTTGTACGTCGTAGTACCCGCCGGCCGCGGGGGTTTGCGAAAACCTTCGCCGCCGGCCCGGCCAGACATTCGGCCCGTGCGACGGGCACGGTTGCTGGCGCGGGACGGGAGAAGGTTTTGCCGGATGGCGGCATCGTCCATCCGGCGGAAGCCGGATTCCGCCGCCGCCCCATCAACCGCCCCCGCCGCATCGAAAGAAGCGTCCGCCGGGCCGGCAAGGCCGGCACTTTATGAGAGGAAGAAGAAAATGTTGCAAAAATTTATCGTGCGGGTGAATGAAAAAGGCATCCTGACGCGGGACGGCGATTTTCGCGCCATTCTGGAACCGGGGCGTTACCGCTTCTGGCCCTTCGGCGGCAAGGCGGAAGTCAACGCTTGGGCGCAGGATTCGGTGATGCCTGCCGAGCCGCTCGTCGACTACCTGCTGCAAAACGATCCGGCGCAAGCGGAAAAGCACTTCGTCGTCATGACGCTCGCCAGCAACGAGGCCGGTTTGCGTTTTGAAAACGAGGTTCCGGTCGAGGTTTTGCCGCCCGGCGCGCGGCGTTTCATCTGGAAAGGGATGAAAACGCACCGGCTGGAACGTTTCGACCTCGAAGCGGGCGCGGAATTGCCCGGCGCGCTGGCGGCCCAGATCAACCCGGCCACGCCGAAAGGCCGCGCGGTAACGGGGCTGGATGGCGTTTTGTTCGTTCAAGTTCCGGCCTACCATGTCGGCGTGTTGAGCATCGACGGGCAAATCGCGGCCTTGCTCGAACCGGGCTTGAGGGCTTTCTGGCGCTTCAATCGCGACGTTCGGGTCGAACTGGTCGATACGCGCTTGCAAGTCATGGAAGTGAGCGGCCAGGAGATCATGAGCAAGGATCGTGTGGGCCTGCGCATCAATCTCGTGGCGAGCTGGCGTTACACCGACGTGCAAAAGGCGTTTGCCGAGGTCGGCAAGCCCGCCGATTACCTGTACCGGGAATTGCAGTTCGGCCTGCGCGCCGCCGTCGGCACCCGCAGCATCGACGCGATCCTGGAAAACAAACAGGATATCGACGAGATGGTTGCCGCGCATGTCAGGACGAAGATGAATGGTTTCGGCATCGAGGTCGGCAGCCTCGGCGTGCGTGACATCGTGCTGCCGGGCGACATGAAGGAAATCCTCGCCCGCGTGGTGGAAGCGGCGAAGTCGGCGGAAGCCAACGTCATCCGCCGCCGCGAGGAAACCGCCGCGACCCGCTCGCTCTTGAACACCGCCAAGGTCATGGAAGACAATCCGGTGGCCTTGCGGCTGAAGGAACTGGAAACCCTGGAACGGGTGGCCGAACGCATCGACCGCATCTCGGTCTTCGGTGGCCTGGATCAGGTGCTGAACGGTTTGGTGACTTTGAAGGCGGGGTAATTGAAGGAACGGCGGGGACAAGGAATTTTGTCTCCGCCTCATCCGGGGCGAAAGGAAAAGTTATGAAATCGCGTAATAAAGTTTCGGCGCGAAAAATTCGCCAACAGGAAAGGCGACGCAATTCCGGGGTTCTCGACCACGTACCGGTTGATGCTTCCCGCTTGAATCTAGTCGAGGAATATTTTGAATGGTTCGCAAAACTGCTGCCTGTCGTCTATGAAAAAGGCAAGTATTACTATGAGGACAAACCTTTCATTTGCAAGGATTGCGGCGCTTCCTGCGTTTGGCGAGCCAAGGATCAAAAATGGTGGTATGAAACCATGCGCAAATCCATGGATACCACCGCCGTCCGCTGCCTTGCCTGCCGCGTCAAGGAACGCCGGCGCAAGGTGGAAGTGCGGCGCGTCAGCGAGGAAGGAAAGCAACGGAAGCTGGCACGGCTGGCTGCTCTAAAAAACAACATTCCGGAGTAATGACCATGATCGAAGTAAAAGGCACCCACAACACCGCCCTCTGCTATTGCGGGGAACTGGAACCCGAGGCATTCAAGCAGATCAAGGCGGTCTGCGACCGCGCGGAATTCGCGGCCAGCCGGATTCGTATCATGCCGGACGTTCATGCCGGAAAAGGCTGCACCATCGGCACGACCATGACCATTACCGACAAGATCGTGCCGGGCATGGTCGGCGTCGATATCGGCTGCGGCATGGAAACCGTGCGAATCAGTTGGAAAAATCCGGCCGGGCGCGACCTGGATTTCGCCAGACTCGACCGCCTGATCCGGGCGGAAATCCCGTCCGGGCGCGGCATCCGCAAAAGCCATCACGCCCTGAACGCGGCCATCGACCTGGATAAATTGCGCTGCGCCGAGCGCGTCAATGTGGGCCGCGCGCGCTTGAGCATCGGCACGCTGGGCGGGGGCAACCATTTCATCGAGTTGGGCCGCGCCGATGACGGGGCGCTCTACTTGGTCGTGCATTCCGGCAGCCGCCACCTTGGGCAGGAGGTCGCCACCTGGTATCAGAAACAGGCTTTCGACCGCCTGAGCGGCCCGGCCAAAGAGGCGGTGCAGGAAACCATCGCCACATTGAAAGCCGAAGGACGCGAACAGGAAATCGAGGCAACGCTACAAAGCCTGAAACCCGGCACGGATATTCCCAAGGATTTGACCTACGCCGCGGATGATCTTTTCGACGATTACCTGCACGACATGCGCATCGTCCAGCGTTTCGCGGTTCTCAACCGGCAGGCGATGACGGAAGTCATCCTGGACGGCATGGGGCTGGCCGAAACGGACCGCTTCACCACCATCCACAATTACATCGACACGGCAGCGATGATCTTGCGCAAAGGCTCCGTTTCCGCCAAGGCGGGGGAACATCTGCTGATCCCGATCAACATGCGCGACGGCAGCCTGCTTTGCGTCGGCAAGGGCAACGCCGAGTGGAACTATTCCGCGCCGCACGGGGCGGGCCGCTTGATGAGCCGCACCAAGGCGTTCAATACCCTGTCCCTGGATGAATTCCACGCCGAGATGAAAGGCGTTTTCTCGACCTCGGTCCAGCGCAATACCCTGGATGAATCGCCGATGGTCTACAAGAACATGGACGAGATTCTTTCGCACATCCAGCCGACGGTGGAAGTCATTGAAAGAATCCGCACGGTTTACAACTTCAAGGCGGGTGAGTGAAGCCTGAACCCGGCGAGATCCGGGGAAAGCGGTAAAATCCCCGCCGCTCCACGAATCATCGCTCCCGTACCGCTCATGACCGATTACTCCGCCGCCTCCATCCGCGTCCTCAAGGATCTCGAACCCGTCAAGGAACGGCCGGGGATGTACACCCGGACCGCCTGCCCGACCCATATCGTGCAGGAAGTCATCGACAATGCCGCCGATGAGGCGCTGGCCGGTTTCGCCAAAAAGATTGCGGTGACGCTGCGTGCCGACGGCAGCATCGAGGTGGCCGACAACGGCCGCGGCATCCCGGTCGAGATGCACCCGGAAGAAGGACGGCCGGCGGTTGAACTGGTGTTCTGCAAGCTACACGCCGGTGGCAAGTTCAACAAGACCGCGGCGGGCAATGCCTACCGTTTTTCCGGCGGCCTGCACGGCGTCGGCGTTTCGGTAACCAATGCGCTGTCGACGCGGCTGGAAGTCGAAATCCGGCGCGGCGGCGGCTTGTATCGCATCGCCTTCGCCGCCGGCAGCGTCGTCGAGCCCCTGGCCCGTCTCGCCGATTGCGGCCCGCGCGCCAGCGGAACGACGGTGCGCGTCTGGCCCGATGCCCGCTATTTCGACTCGGCCAAGGTCAATCTCGGCCAACTGGAACATCTGCTGCGCTCCAAGGCCGTGCTCATGCCCAATGTCACCGTCGAGCTGGAAATCGAGGGCCAGGAAAAGAAGACTTGGCGCTACCAGAACGGCATGGCCGACTACTTGAACGAAATGATGGCCGGCCAGCCGGTGGCGCCGGTTTTCGTCGGCGAAAAGACCATCGACGCGGCCAACGGCTTCGCCATCGGCGAAGGCGCTGCCTGGGCGCTGGCCTGGTTCGAGGAAGGCGGCGGCAAGCCGGAATCCTATGTCAACCTGATCCCGACGCTCGACGGCGGCACCCACGAGGCCGGGCTGAAGGCCGGCGTTTTCGACGCGGTGAAAAGCTTCGCCGAGCACCACGCCATCCTGCCGGCCAAGGTCAAGCTGGCGCAGGAAGATGTCTGCGGCAAGATGACCTTTCTCCTCTCGGCCAAGGTGCTCGACCCGCAATTCCAGGGGCAGATCAAGGAAAAACTGACCAGCCGCGACGCCTACAAACTGGTTTCGCAAATGGTGCGCGATCCCTTCGAGTCGTGGCTCAACGGGCACGCCGACTACGGCAGGAAAATCGCCGAACTGGCCGTCAAGGCGGCGCAAAACCGCATGAAATCGACGCAAAAGGTCGAGAAGAAAAAATCCTCCGGCATCGCCACCCTGCCCGGCAAACTCACCGATTGCGAATCGGACGACATCGCCCGCAACGAAATTTTTCTCGTCGAGGGCGATTCGGCCGGCGGCTCGGCCAAGCAGGGGCGCGACAAGGAAACCCAGGCGGTGCTGCCGCTGCGCGGCAAGGTGCTGAATACCTGGGAAGTCGAGCGCGACCAGTTATTCAGGAACAACGAGGTGCATGACATCGCCGTTGCCGTCGGCGTCGATCCGCACGGCCTGGAGCAAATCGACGCGGTCGACCTCTCCGGCCTGCGCTACGGGCGCATCATCGTCATGTCCGACGCCGACGTGGACGGCAGCCACATCCAGGTGCTGCTATTCACGCTCTTCCTCAAGCATTTTCCGGCCCTGATCGAGCGCGGCCACATCCACGTCGCCCAGCCGCCGCTGTTCCGCGTCGACGTCGAAGCGCGCGGCCACACGCGCAAAATTTACTGCCTCGACGAAGCGGAAAAAGAACAGACCCTGCAAAAACTACGCGACGAAGGCATCGCCGAAAACAAACTCACCGTCTCCCGCTTCAAGGGCTTAGGCGAGATGAATCCCGACCAGTTGTGGGAAACCACCCTCTGCCCTGACACCCGCCGCCTGGTGCCATTCACCGCCAACCGCCAGACCATCGCCGAAATGACCGCCACCTTCAACCTGCTCATGGGCAAAGGCGAAGCCGCCGGGCGGCGGGCGTGGATGGAAAAGGACGGCGGGCTGGTCGAGGCGGATATCTGAGCCGCTTGGCGAAGCGGATTCTGAAGCTCACAGCCTGGTTCCGCATTCCTGGCAAAATTTTCTGTCACTCGAAATTTGCGCGCCGCAGTTGCTGCAAAGTACAACTTCCGGGGCTGGCTCAGGCGCTTTGACTGCGGCCACTGCACCACATTCGGGACAGAATTTCGCATCCGAGGGCAGAATCGCGCTGCATTCCGCGCATTTTATATCTTCCGCCGGTTTCGCCGCGTTACCTGTTTCGGGTATCTTTTTTATTTTTTGAATCTCGCGATTACATTCGTCGATCAATTCGACTTCGTCCTTGATCGCGGCGCAAAGTTTATCCGCCTCGGCATCAAGCGCGACGCCTTCTTTGTATTTTCCCCAGTAATAATCACCGAGTTTTTGCTTGATATTGTTTACTCTGTATTTACTATCGCTGATCCTCGTATTTAACTTCGAAACATCCACCATGTCGCCGAACTGTGTCTTTGTTTCCGAAAATTTCCTTCTGCTCTCGCTGATCTTCTCGTTTATCTTCGCGGATTCGATAACCTCGCTTGTCTTGTCAACCGCATTCTTCGCAAAGAGGCTTATCTTGTCGAAAAGCTTCATCGGCTTTGACAATAAAAACTTTTCGGTCAGTCTGTCAATGGCGGCGTCGAAATATTCATTGTTGTTCGCGTTAACGCCGTTTTTCATCGGCAGATCCGCGATATCCTCCGGCAGATGTTCTGGCCATTCGAAACCGCGCAGCATGATGGGAACTATATTTTTATTGTGTTTGATCGCGTGCGCTATCTCGGCCCTCACCCAATCATCCTCGTTGGCACAGCGATCCAGGGCGCCCGGCGAGAGAACCGCGACAAAGTCATTGCAACTTTCGATTACCTGGAGCAGTTTCGTGTTGAAATTTCCCGAGTTCAGACTCTCGACGTCAAGAAAAACATTGAAACCTTTCGACGCAAGGCGATCGCGTATCAAGATCGCCATCGTCTCGCCGCCGTCCCTGCGGTAAGACACGAACACATCGTATGCTCTCGAATAATTCACATTGCTCGACATACACGCACCTCTTTCATCAGATTTTCTTGCGCTCAATGAAGCCGGGGCATTTTCTCAACCTGCCAACAGGGTTGAAAACCTTATCTCCAAAAGAATGCCACGCGGATTTTATCCTGTTTGGCATTTGAATGAAAAGCGCACAAAATTTCGTTCATTCCGTCCACCGTTTGCCTTGCCGGTACATCTTGAGCATATGCCGGGCGCTCGCGGCGTTATTATCCCGTGGCGAAAGCAGGACGGGGTATTCCCGCGCGCTACCGGGTTGGTAGATCATGCCCCGCCCCCTGTGATCCACGATGAGCAGGACAAACGACCGATCGTCAATGGTGGCGTCAAAGCGCAAGGTATTGTTTTTCTCCCGCTGCTGGCAGAGAAAGATGTGGCCATCAAAAGGCTCGCCGATGCCGGTGAGCGTGACGAGATATTGCGGCAGCGGTGAATCGGGCGACGGGTTCAGGCGCAGAGTATGCGCGGCGATGGACAGGTTGTCGTTGACGTAGTGAACCAGGGAGGGCGGTTCGTGCAGGCTGAGGGCGTCCGTGTCATCGGGCGCGCGTTCAAACCAAAAGGCGAGCGCGCCGACGAGCAGTATGAGCAGCAAAGAGGCCAACAGTATCCACAGGCCGCGCGACCGCGATGGCGAATCCGGAGATGGCGCGGCGGGGGCTGGCGCGGGCGTCTCGTCGGGACGCGCGGCGGCGAAAATGGGGGCGTAACTCGCCAGTCCTTCCAGCACGCGATTGATGGCCGCTTCTTCTTCGAGACCGAAAACATCCAGCCAATGCCGATCGGCCAGGTGATATTCCAGCCCAGCGCCAGGCAGGACATTCTCGATGCGCACCGGCAGCACGATGCGTTTATTGCTGGAAGCCAAGGTCAATTCGCGGGAAATTTCGTCCGAACTGTTGGAGGCGCCGGAAAAAACCAGCAGCATGAGAGGAATCTCGCGTATGGCCTGGCTGATGGCCTGGGGCCAAGCGACGCCCGCCGCGATGTCACGCGGCGCATACCAGCAGCGGTAGCCGGCTTTTTCCAGCCGGTGCACGAGCGCGTCGGCGAACAGCTTGTCCCGGGTGGAATAGCTTACAAAAATGTCGTGCGTCATGACTTTTCCGGGCCGCGCGAAATTTCATAGGTTGCGGTAAAAACCCCCGCGTCGACAATGCCGTAATCACCCTTGCCGTACTGCATCAGCCAGTCGCCGCGATGCCCCCAGAGCAAGCCGCCGTTTTTCAGGCTGAGACAAAAGATGGCGGGCATGCAAAGGGCATCAACTTCGATGGGGCGCACCTGATAGACGCCGTCCTCTCCAGCTTGCACTGGCGGCTGGGGCGCGTAGGCGGCAGCGAAATGCTCCGGGCGCACGGGCCATGTTTCACCGCTGACGCCGGTGATCAGAGCATCGCCGATGGCGTAGGGCACGGGACCTTCGCGCGTGGCGGCGACGCCAGCTTGGCGCGCGAAACGCACGGTCACCGTGAGCGGTTTTTTCCGCGCCCGCACGGCGCCGGGTTGCGCGGCCACGTCGATGCCATCGTAGTTGCGCACTTCGCCGCCATCGTCCGTTTCGGCGTTTTCTTCAGCGTACAGCAGCGGAAAGAGCGCCGCCGTGACGATGTAGATATCCGTCGGATCTTCTTCCGACCAGACAAGCCAATCGTCCTTTTCTCCCTTGAAATAATTGTCCGGATCCCAGCGGGTGAAAACTTTGACGCCCTGCTCCAGGGGCGCCGCGCGCACGGCGCCGCCGCCCAGGCGGAGGCAAGAGCGGGCCATGTTGTCCAAGCGCAGGCGGATTCCCGTCGTTTTGTCCAGAACGGTGGGCATGTATGGCAGGGCCAGTTGCAGAGGGGCGTCCACAGGGCGGTAGACGCTATCGAAGACAGCGCGGGAGATGGGATAGACCTCGCCCAGCAGTCCAATCATCAGGTAGGTGTCCGGCCCGGCGGCAAGACTGATGTCGCCTTCGAGCATGCGGATTTGCAGCGAGGAGCCGCGCGGCAGCGCCTCGGCGGGCACATAGGCCAGACGCAGGGGACGCTTCGTATAGCGCCGCGCCCGAGTCGCTTCGGAAAGCATGCCTTCCGCGCGAGGCGCGGCTGTGCTGTCGATGATGGTATAGGCAGCCCGGTATTCGCGCAGCCGACGGTCGAAATAGTCCACGGGTTCGAGGTTCGGCATGCGCTCGGCGAAGTTGCGTCCGCTGATCCAACCCCCGGCTTTTTCCGCGTGACCGCCGCCGGAACCGAGTCCATCGGCGGCGATCCAGGCCGCCAGATCGGAAGCCTTGCAATCCCGGGCGATGGAACGCACGGAATATTTGATGCCTCCCGGCGTTTCGCAGTAAACCACGACGATATCCACGGTATCCACTTGCAGGACGAGATCGCTGATGAAGCCCAGGATGTTGGGATCGCAGGGCCGCGCGCCGACCAGAACGAAACTGCCTTGGGGATCGAAGCGCAATTCGACCAGGGCGGAAGAGGCAATGGACAAATCTTCCAGCGACAAATTGGAGCTTCTGAGCGTCTTGATGATCCGCTCGACGATTCCATCCTGATCACGCAGATCGCGGTCCAGCGGGTGCCTGACCTCGGCAAAACCGCCGGTGTCGGTAAGCAATCCATAGTACAAGGCGGTCAGCAGGGTCGCGCCCCGCTCCGGCCCGATTTCCTCAAGGCAAAAGCCCGCTTCCCGCATCAGGAGCCAAACCAGGGTCGAGCAAGCGCCAAGATAGGGGCGAATGTCGTACAGGGCCGGCATCGGGCATTCCTGGATATGGTGATCGATGACAGCCACCTCGGCGCCGCGCATGGGCGACACGTTGCCCGCCCCGTGCTGGCAATCCACGGTGATGAGCAGGCCCGGCCAATCGCGGCTTTCCGGGTAATGCTCCAGGGGAATATCGCAGAGGGCCAGCATTTTCACCAGATTGGGCTTGGTCACCGGCGCGCGCCCGCCATGGAAAAGCACGGCTTTGATCCCTCTGGCCGTGAAATAGGAATACAGCCCGAAACCGGCGGCAATGGCGTCGGCGTCAGGGTTGTCATGACACTGTATGGCAATGTGTCCGAATCGCAGCAAGTCGGCAAGATTCATGGTTTTTACCTATTTTTCAACGGCCAGAGAGGAGCGGCAAACAGCCGCTAGAATGCTGTTCACGGCGCGTTTTGTCCACTGCCGTGGGCAATCGCATGAACGTATTTCACATAAGCAATCGTCAAACAAGGACAAGCAGTTGCGCACCCTTGCCGCTCAACTGGTGCAGAGCATCCCAGGATGGGTGCGAGATCAGCGGCCAGAGTCGGAAATTTTTCGCCATGATTTTGCCATGACCCCGAACAAGCCCATCGCCATGGCGCGGCCGGCGCGCTGGATGACACCCCGGCGAATGCGGTAATGTACGCCTTCGTGACGCCCATCATCATCCGATCTTCAAGACTCAAGCTCACCCTGTTACTCATCGGGGCGATCGCTTTCGTCGCGCTCGGCATATTCATGCCGAACCACGAAAAACCCGATGAAACCTGCAATGGGGCCATGGGTTTCACGGCGCTCAATCTGAATCTGAGCTGCGTCTCGGCCGATTCGCAGCAACGGCTCGAACTGATCCACAAAACCATCGCCGCCTACCAGAACAAGCGCGGCTGGCATCAGGCAATACCCCAAAAAGAGAGATAGCTCCAACCTGCTAAGATATTTCGATTCACAGCTTACCAAGTGGCGAAACCCGCCAGCAAAGGAAAGGTGCCCAGATGAAACAAAAGCCCGCGTATCCCGGTATCCCGGATGTAATCAACGGTAATGGCGCCGTTGCCTATGTGATGCGACATGTGTGCGGCGGGGTGATCGGTTTCCCCATCACGCCATCCACCGAGATATCGGAGATTTTCGAGGCGGCGCGCGCCGAGGGGGCGATCAACGTCTGGGGCAAGCATCCCTTCTTCGTCGAGGCGGAGGGCGAGCATTCCGCCCAGTCCGGCGCTCTGGGCGCGGCTTTGCTGGGCGGCAATTTCATCTCCAACGCCAGTTCCGCCCAGGGCATCCTGTACGCCCTGGAATCCCACTATGTCACCGCCTACAAGACGATTGGCGGTTTCGTGCTGCATGTGGCCGCGCGCGTGGTCACCCGCCATTCGCTCAACGTCATGGCCGGCCATGACGACGTTTATTCCCTGCTGCCCGCCGGCTATACCGTTCTTTTCGGCTCCGATCCGCAAGAGACGGCCGATCTGGCGGCCATCGCCTACCGCGCGACCTCCCTGACCCTGGTGCCGATCGCCAATGCCATGGACGGCTTCGCCACCAGCCACGTCATGAGCGAAGTGCTCCTGCCCGAACCGGAACTGCTCAAGAATTACATCGGCGATCCCCTGGGCCGCATCCCCTGCCCGACCGTGGCCCAGGAGGTGCTTTTCGGCGCCAAGGGCCGCGTCGATTATCTGAGCCGCTGGGTGGACGCCCGCCGCGATGCGCTTGGCGGCGACAATGTCGCCGCCGTGAAGGCTTACCTCGCCGCCAACGCCGACGCCATCGAGGCAGACAACGAGGCCGCCCTGGCGGCCAAGGCCGCGCTGCCCGAAGCCCAGCGCGCCGCCTGGAAGCGCGCCTGGAAAGGCGCGTGGCAGAAGGGCAGCCGCCAGCGCGTGCCAGCCATCGTCGATCCCAACAACCCCGGCCTCACCGGCACGGTGCAGAACCAGCCCGATTTCCAGGCCGGCGCCGCCGACCACCGCACCCACTTCACCTCTGCCGTGCCGCAATTGGTGCGTCAGGCGATGGAGGAATATTCCAGCCTGACCGGCCGCAGCTATGCTCCCGTGCACAAGTACGGCGCCAAAAATGCCGACGTGGCGCTCATCGGCCTTGGCTCGATCACCCATGACGCCCGCGCTCTCCTGCCGTATTTCGAGAAGCAGGGACTCAAGGTGGCGGTTATCTCGGTCAAGCTGCTCGCGCCCTTCCCCACCGAGGAACTGGTCGCCGCCATCGGTAACGCCCGCCAAGTCACCATCCTGGAGCGCTCGGAGGACACCCAACTGACCTACGCCGTCAAGCGGGCGCTGTTCGAGTCCGGCGCCTCGTCGGCCAAGGTGACGCTGACGACGGCGATCATCGGCCTCGGCTCGCACGATGTGCAGCCGCGCGACATCGTGGCCGTGGTGCAGAACATGCTCGACGGGCCGAAAGCGCCGTTGATCTACGTCGGCACCCGCTTCTTCGTCGACAATCCGGCCACCCCGGCGCTGGCCGCCTTGCAGGATCGCCTGCGCGCCGCCTACCCGGAAACCGAGCTGATGACTCTGGCGACCGGGGATAACCCGCCCGGCCTGCTGCCGGCGGCGGCGCTGCGCATCCGCTTCCACTCGGTCGGCGGCTACGGCACGGTGGCGACGGGCAAGCTGTTGACCGACATGCTCGCGTCGATGCTCAAGATGCACTCGAAATCGGCCCCCAAGTACGGTTCGGAAAAATCAGGCGCGGCCACCAATTTCTACATCACCCTCTCCCCGGAGCCGGTGTTGTTTACCAATAACGCCCTGGAGGATGTCGAAGTCGTCATCTCGCCCGATCACAAGGTTTTCGAACACGACCGCCCGCTGCGTGGTCTGGTTCCCGGCGGCACCTTCATCATGCAGACCGACCAGTCGCCGCTAGCCGCCTGGAAGGCCCTGCCGCCCTACGCGCGCCAGGAAATCCGCGACAAGAACATCCACTTCTTCGTCATCGACGCCTTTGCCGTCGCCAAGGCCAACGCCCCCGATCCCTCCCTGGAAACCCGCATGATGGGCATCGCCTTCATCGGCGCCATCATTGGCCATGTTGATCGGGTGACCGGCGGCGCCGACCACGAGGCGGCGAAAAAACTGGCCAGGAAGGAGATGCAAAAGAAATTCGGCGCCAAGGGTTCCGCCGTGGTGGATGCCAACATGGCCGTCATCGAAGACGCCATCGAGCACACCCAGGCGGTCGACTATAGCCAGCCGGAATACGCCAAAGCCGACGCCGCCGCCACGATAAAAACGCCGATTCTCTCCGCCCGCCTGATGCCCTCGGCCGGCTGCGCCCCCTGCGGGCTGCACGACCCGGCCTATTTCGACGACATGGCCGGCCGCCCCTTCCGCGAGGGTTGGGCAAATCAGGCGCCCGCCCTGCCGGGCATGGGCACCTTCATCCCCAGCGGCACGGGCGCTGCCAAAAACAAGGGGCTTTTCCGCCGCAATGTGCCGGTGGTGGACATCGACGCCTGCACCGCCTGCCTCGAATGCGCCCTGGCTTGCCCCGATTCGGCCATTCCCAACCAGGCGCATGAGATCGCGGTGTTGCTGGAGCGCGCCATCCGCGCCGCCCAACTGCAAGACGAGCACAAGAACTACCTGCTGGGCTTCGCACCAGCCTGGGCCGACAAGGCGCGCGCGGCGCTGTCCGGCGACGCCAAGGACAAGAAATTCGCCGACGTCGTGCGCGCCGCCGCCGGGGTCATCCCGAGCGTGGCCCCGGATCATCTGGAAGCCATCATCGCCGAGATCGCGGCCTTCCCCGTCGGCCGGCCGAGGCCCATCTTCGACCTGATGGAGAAGAAGGAAGCCGGCTCGGGCGGCATGTACTCCGTCGTCATCGACCCCTGGAAGTGCACCGGCTGTCTGCAATGCGTCGAGGTCTGCGGGCCGGGCGCGCTCACCGCCGTGGCGCAGGACGAGGCTCTGCTGGAAACCCTGGAAGGCGTTTTCGCCCGCCTCACGCAATTGCCGAATACGCCGTCCCGCTTCATGGCGGGAGCGGCCAGCCCCGGCGGCGACGCCAAGCGCATCCTCATGGATCACAACAGCTATTACGGGCTGACGGGCGGTCACGGCGCCTGCCGGGGCTGCGGCGAGGTCACCGCCACCCATCTGCTGACGGCTCTGGCCGAGACGGCCGGCGCCGAGAAAAAGCGGCGGCGCATCGGCGAACTGGAATCCCTGATCTACCAATTGACCAGCAAGGTCGGTGCGCTCAAGGGCGAGCGCGCCGAGCGCATCCGCGCCACCATCGCGCAATTGGAAGCCAGCTTGTGGACTTGCGAGGCCGGCTCGACCGGCCGCGGCCCGTCATCGCTGGTGGTGGTGAACTCGACGGGCTGCTCCTCGGTTTACAGCTCGACCTTCCCGGCCAATCCCTTCACCCAGCCCTGGCTCAACTCCCTGTTCCAGGACGCGCAGGCATCCGCCGTGGGCATCTTCGAGGGTCTGGTCACGCTCTACATAACCGAGGTCAAGGCCCGCCGCACGGCGGCGCTGGAACTGGCCGACGCCTATGACGAAGCCGCCGACAAGGCGCTCGCCACTCTGGACTGGCGCGATTTCAGCAACGAGGAGCTGGACGGCCTGCCCATGGTGCTGACCATTTCCGGCGACGGCGCGGCCTTCGACATCGGCTTCGGCGCCCTGTCGCGGGTGCTGGCCAGCCAGGCCCCGATCAAGATGCTCGTCCTCGATACCGGCGGTTATTCCAACACCGGCGGCCAGGCTTCGATGGCCTCGTTCACCGGCCAGAACGCCGATCTGGCCCGCTTCGGCAAGGCCCACAAGGGGAAGAAGGAGCGGCGCAAGGAACTGGCCCTGATGGCCATGCTGCACCCCGATGTCTTCGTCGCCAGCGTGTCGACCGCCCAGCACGCCCACTTCTTCGCCGCCGCCGCCCGGCTCATCGCCTATCCGAGCGGCTCCGGCCTGCTGCTGGCCTACACGCCCTGCGGCTTCGAGCAGGGTTTCGCCGACGACCTGGCCAATCAGCGGGCCGATCTGGCCATGCGTTCACGCATGGCGCCGCTCTTCGTGCACGACCCGGCGGCGGGCAAGACCCTGACCGAGCGGCTGTCGCTGGACGGCAACCCGGATCTCGACCAGCCCTGGGCAACGCAGAACCTGAAATACGTGGACGAGTCTGGCGCGACGCAGGTAATGACCCTCCCCTTCACGCCGGCGGATTTCGCCTATGGCGAGATCCGCTTCGCCCTGCACTTCAAGGCGCTGGCCGACGACGCGCCGACGCCGACACCGGTGGTCGCCTATGTCGACTTGCCCGAGGAAGCCCGCGCCGAACGCACGCCCTACATCCTGACGACTAATGCCGCCGGCCGCCTGATCAAGCTTTCCGTCTCGCAAGGCATCGTCGACCTGGTGGAAGACCGGCAGCGCAACTGGCAGTTGCTGCGCTGGCTGGCCGGGCGCGACGCGGCGCTGACGGCCAGGGACGCGCAGCAGGCGCTGCAAGCCCTGCGCGATGACTTGGCCGAAGCCAGGGCGGAACGCGACAAGGGCATCGACGACATCGCCCACGCGCTGGCGGCGCTGGCCACGAGCAACGATCCGGGCGCGGTGACGATTCCGGGCTTCGGCGTGGGCGTGCCCGTTGTCGCCGCGCCCGCTGCCACTCCGGCGCCAGCCGTCCCGGCGGCAAGCGCGGCGGCATCGGGACGAGGCTCGAAACCGGCCGGAGCGCCGATCTGGCTGGCCGAACAGGACATCGCCAAGTGTTCCGACTGCGCCACTTGTTATCAGGAACTGCCGGCCATCTTTGAGCAAACCACCATCGTGGTCGACGGCGAGGCCAAGGATGTGGCCCACATGAAGCCGGGCGCGCTGGACGGCCTCGAAATTACGCCGACGCTGACGGCCACCATGGAGCGCGTGCGCGACACGTGCGATTCGGAGATCATGCAATGAACACCATGAACTCAGAACTGGCCCTGCTGGCCCGGCGCCTTCAGGCCGACCCGCGGAGCTTTCGCGACTTTCTCATCGCCGACGGGGCCGCCGCCGTGGCGGCGTGCTTCGCGTCAGGCGAGGAGTTGAGCGGCGAATTCGTCAAGAGCGCCTGGGAAGTCCTGCTTGCCGGCGGCGATGCCGCCGCCGCCTTCATGCGCTTCCTGTGGTATCTGCCCATCGGCAAGCAGCGCCTGTGGTTGCGCGGGGTCGACGCCCATCTCTCAGAGCGCTATCCGATGTTCCAGGGGCTGTCCCAGGAATGGCCGGCCAATTCGGGCATGGGGCCGTACATCCGCCCGCCCGAGGAGCGCAGCGAGGATTTCGGGCTGGTCAACAAGGGCTACATGGGCTACATGGATCTGGGCTACAGCCTGCGCGAGGTGGAATTGTTCGTCTGGCTGGAATCCCTGCGCGACAAGCAATGCGCCGAGATGCCCTGCGAAATCGGCAGGCTACAGGACGGCAAGAAGAAGCGGGAGGGCGGCTGCCCGGTGCAGGTGCACATCCCGACCATGTTCAAGCTGCTCGGCATGGGCAAGTTCGACGAGGCCGTCGCCATGCTCAACGACTGCAACCCGCTGCCCAATGTGACCGGCCGGGTCTGCCCGCAGGAAATCCAGTGCCAGGGGGTCTGCATGCACAAGCACCCCATGTCCATCGGCCAGGTCGAATGGTTCCTGCCCGAATGGGACAAGGCGGCCAACCCCGGCGAGGCCCTGCGCCGTCTGGAAGGCCGGCCCGATCCGTGGCAGACCAGCGCCAAGCCGCCGGTGGCCATCGTCGGTTCCGGCCCCTCCGGGCTGATCAACGCCTTCCTGCTGGCCAACGCCGGGCATCCGGTGACGATCTTCGAGGCTTTCCATGAATTGGGCGGAGTCTTGCGCTACGGCATCCCGGAATTCCGTCTGCCCAACACGCTGATCGACGACGTGGTGGAAAAAATCCGCACCCTGGGCGGACGCTTCGTCACCAACTTCGTCATCGGCAAAACCGCCACCTTGCAGGATCTGAAGGACGCCGGCTTCGCCCACATTTTCGTCGGCTCCGGGGCCGGCCTGCCGCAATTCCTCAATGTGCCGGGCGAGCACCTGTTGAATGTGATGAGCGCCAACGAGTTCCTCACCCGCGTCAATCTCATGCACGCCGATTCCCCGGAACACGAGACGCCCATGCCCTATGTCGATGGCCGCCAGGTCATCATCATCGGCGGCGGCAACACCGCCATGGACGCCGCCCGCACCGCCCGCCGCCTGCGCGGCAAGGTGACCATCGTCTACCGGCGGACGAAATCCGAAATGCCGGCCCGCGTGGAAGAACTGGAACACGCCGAAGAAGAAGGCATCGAGCTGCGCCTGCTGCGTTCGCCGATCGAATTTCTCGGCGACGACAAGCACTTCGTCAAGCAGGCGGTACTGGACGTGATGGAACTGGGCGCGCCCGATTCCTCCGGCCGCCGCCGGCCCATGCCGACGGGCAAGACCGAGCTGATCGACGCCGACGTCGTCATCATGGCCTTGGGCAACGCCCCCAACCCGATCATCCGCGAATCCGAGCCGCGCCTCAGCGTGGATAAAAAGGGCATCATCCAGTTGCGCGAAGGCTCCCAGGAAACCAGCCTGGACGGCGTCTATACCGGCGGCGACGCCGCCCGTGGCGGCTCTACCGCCATCCTCGCGGCGGGCGACGGGCAATCGGCCGCCAAGCAGATCATGACGGCCAGCGGCGCCAGCGGCGACCGCGCCAAGGCGCTGGCTTTCACCGAGCAGGCCCAAACCGCGCCGGTCATTCTGGCTCGCCGCGACCTCAGCCCCGGCATCGTCGAATTCAGGGTCAAGGCGCCGGCCATCGCCGCCGCCGCCAAGGCCGGGCAATTCGTCCGCGTCCATCCGCGCGACCGGGGCGAACTGATCCCGCTGACGCTGGCCGACTGGAACGCCGACGAAGGCTGGATCACGCTCGTCATTCAGGGCGTGGGCGTGGCCTCCATCGAAATGAACCGGATGCAGGTCGGCGAACGCTTCCAGGGCATCGCCGGGCCTCTCGGCCGTCCCTCGCATCTGGAAAAAGTCGACGGCACGGTCGTATTCACCGCTGGCGGCCTCGGCCTGCCGCCGGTCTATCCGATCATGCGCGAGCATCTGCGGCTGGGCAACCACGTCACCCTGATCGCCGGCTTCCGTTCCAAAGAGCTGATGTTCTGGACCGGCGAGGACGATTACGTTGGCCAGATCAAAGCCGAATTCGGCGACCTGCTTGACATTGTCTACACCACCAACGACGGCTCTCACGGCATCGCCGGCTTCGTCACGGCGCCCCTGCAAAAGATGCTGGAAGACAAAGCGCCAATCGCCAAGGTCGTCACCATCGGCCCGCCGCTAATGATGCGTTCGGTCTCCGACCTGACCAAGCCCTACGGCGTGCCGACCGAGGCGTCGCTGAACTCGATCATGGTCGACGCCACCGGCATGTGCGGCGCCTGCATGGTGCCGTATTACGAAAACGGTGAAATGGTCCGCAAACACGCCTGCATCGACGGCCCGGAACTGGACGCCCACCTGATCGACTGGGACAAGTTCCTGCCAAGATTCAACCTGTTCAAGGAGCAGGAAGCCGAGGCGCGGGCCAGGCACGGGTATTGATTACGGAGCGTTTGCCTGAAACGCCTGCTGAAGCCGCCTTCGGGCGGCTTCTTTTCAGGATCATTTCGCCGCTCAACCATCACGCTTGACGTTAATAACGCATGACGTTACTGTCGTGCCATGTCGATTCAGTCCTTTCGCTGCTCTGACACAAAAGCTCTGTTCGAGCGGCAGCGCGTCATCCGCTTCGCCAATATTCAGGCCGTGGCGCGGCGCAAGCTGGAACAGTTGCACATGGCCGGGCGGTTGGACGATTTGCGCGTTCCGCCCGGCAACCGGCTGGAAAAGCTCATCGGCGACCGGGAAGGCCAGTGGAGCATCCGCATCAACGATCAGTGGCGCGTGTGCTTCGTCTGGGCAGGAACGGATGCGGAAGATGTCGAAATCGTGGATTACCACTGACGGAGAACATTCATGGCCGAAAAACTCAAGCCCATTCATCCCGGCGAAATCCTCCGGGAAGAATTCCTGCTGCCGCTTGGCATCAGCCAGTACCGGCTCGCCAAGGAAATCGGCGTGCCGGCGCAGCGCATTGGTGAAATCGTGGCCGGCCGCCGCGCCATCAGCGCCGATACCGACCTGCGCCTGTGCCGCTTCTTCGGCCTTTCCGAAGGCTATTGGCTGCGCGGGCAGGCGCGTTTCGACACGGAAACGGCCAAGGACGCCCTGGCGGCGCAATTGGCGAAGATCACGCCGTGGCATGGAGAAATCGCTCACGCCTGAGCAAAACCTATCCCTTGGACAAAGGTGACCGTAACGACCTGACAGCCGCCTCTGGGCGGCTTTTTCTCGCCCCCTCATTGAAATTTACCCTAATAGGGTTATAATAACACATGGAAAAGAGTCGGCCTCATTACCCGCTTGCCGTCATGCTGGCCAAGATCGCTGAAATGGGTCGCGCCGCATTCACGCAGACGGCGCTGAAGTGGCCGAGTGCATCGTCATTCAGTTCAAGGAGAAGTGACCCATGACAAAACTCAAAATCTGCGGCGCCTGCGGCGGCAAAGGGTTCACGGCATTCGCTGACGAAACCTTCATCGTCGGCGGCGAAACGACGCTGCGCGGACTTTCTGGCGAGCGTTGCGACAGTTGCGGCGAGGTGTATTTCGACCACGCCAGCCAAGATCGTTATGCACAAGCCGGCAATGCGCTGGTGCTGGCACGGCGCGCGGCGGAACAGCAATTGCTGCTGCGCGTGCGCAAGAAGCTGAAATTGACCCAACATCAGGCCGCCCAGTTGACCGGCGGCGGACACAACGCTTTCAGCCGCTACGAGCGCGGCCAGGCCCAGCCCATGCCAGCCGTGGTCAACCTGTTCAAGTTGCTGGACAAGCACCCGGCGCTGTTGGAAGAAATCCGCTGAATCGCTGCCTGCCTTTTCAAAAACCGTCTGCCATATAAAGATCATGAAAACCACACCACCACCTTGCCGCATCTACGGCATCAGAAACTGCGACACCATGAAAAAAGCCATGACTTGGCTCGACAAACATGGTGTCGCCTACGAATTCGTCGATTACAAGAAGGCGGGCGTCGCCGCCGGGCATCTGCCCGACTGGTCAGCGCGGGCCGGATGGGAAAAGCTGCTCAACCGGCGCGGCCTGATGTGGAAGAAGCTCACCGAGGCCGAGCGCGCCGATGTCGACGCCGCCAAGGCGCTGGCGCTGATGGCCCAGTACCCGGCGCTGATCAAGCGCCCGGTACTCGATGTCGGCAACGAATTGCTGGTCGGCTTCACGCCGGAAAGTTACGCGGAATGCTTCCAATGAGCGAGGGTTTCGTCCGCCGTTTTTTCTTCGAGGGCCTCGACATTCGCGGCGCCGTCGTCCATCTCGGCGCGGCCTGGCGGCAGATGCAGGAAGGCCGCGGCTATCCGCTGGCGGTAGCTCAATTGCTCGGCGAAACGGCCGCCGTCACCGCGCTCATCGCCGGCCAATTGAAGCAGCCCGGCCGGCTGACGCTGCAATTGCGCGGCAACGGCCCGATCCAGTTGCTGGTGCTGGATTGCGACGAAGCTTTGCGGCTGCGCGGCATGGCGCGCAGCGACGCGGCCGTGCCGCCAGCGCCGGTGCCGGAACTGCTCGGCGCCGGCCAAGGCGGCCAACTGCTGATGAGTCTCGATCTGCCGAGCGCCCGTCAGCCCTACCAGAGTTTCGTGCCGCTGGCCGGTGACAGCATCGCCGCCATATTCGAGCATTATCTGGAGCAATCCGAGCAGCAACCCTCGCGCCTGTTCGCCGCGGCCAGCCCGGAGGTCGCCGCCTGCCTGTTCCTGCAAAAAATGCCCGGGGCCGACGCCCGCGACCCGGACGGCTGGAATCGTATCAGCCAACTGGCCGCCACCGTCAAACCCGGCGAATTGCTCGCCGCCAACGCCGAAAGCCTGCTCACCCGGCTCTTCCACGAGGACATGGCGGCACGCGGCCTGCGTCTCTACGACGCGCGGCCGGTGCAGTACCACTGCCCGGAGGATTGGGACAAGATCCGCGACATGATCCGCGCCCTCGGCCGCCCGGAAGCCGAAAGCCTCCTCGCTGAACACGGCGAAATCGTGATCCGCGACGACATCTGCAACCGCGAATATCGCTTTAGCCCAACCGACATCGCCGCCCTCTTCGCCGCCCGCGACGCGCTGCATTGAAGCGCCGGCCAGTCGGCTTTTATTCCAGCCGATGCGATGGCATGATCCACAACCGACTTAACTGTTCGTGCCGGGAAAGCGCTTCCGTGGCCTGAACCCATTCAAGGAATCTCGCATGTCCCATTCCGCCGCCCCGACCTTGCCGCCCCACGCGCTACCGTCCGCCCAAGTGGCCGCAGCCCAACAGAGCGACATCCACCGCGGCCTCACCACCGATGAAGCCGCCCAGCGGCTGGCGGCGCACGGCCCCAACGCCCTGCCCTCGCCGCCGCGGCGCAACTGGCTGCAACGCTTCGGCGCGCAATTCGCCAATGCGCTGATCGTCTTTCTGCTGGCCGCCGCCGTCATCGCTGGCGCGCTCGGGCACTGGGTCGATGCGGCGGTGATCGTTACCGTGGTGCTGGTCAACGCCATCGTCGGCGTGCTGCAAGAGGGCAAGGCCGAGGCGGCGATGGACGCCCTGCACAACATGCTGACGCCCCACGCCCGCGTGCTGCGCGATGGCGAACAGCACATGGCGGATGTGGCCGGTCTGGTGCCGGGCGACGTCGTGCTCATCGAGGCCGGCGACCGCGTGCCGGCCGATCTGCGGCTGGTGCAGGCGCGCTCGCTGCGCATCGACGAGGCGCTGCTTACGGGCGAATCGGTCACCGCCGAAAAATCCGACGCCGCCGTCGCCGCCGATGCGCCGCTGGGCGACCGCGCGGGCATGGCCTATTCCGGCACGCTGGTGGCGGCTGGGCAGGGACGCGGCGTGGTCGTCGCCACCGGCCTGCGCACCGAAATCGGCAAAATCAGCGCCCTGCTGGGGGCGATCGACCCGCTCACCACGCCGCTGCTGCGGCAGATCAACCGCTTCGGGCGACAGTTGACGGTGTTCGCGCTGCTCGCGGCGGTGGCGCTGTTCGCCTTCGCCGTGCTGGTGCGCGGCTACGCCTGGCTCGACGCCTTCATGACCGTCGTGGCGCTGGCTGTGGGCTTCGTACCCGAAGGGCTGCCGGCGGTCATCACCATTACGCTGGCCATCGGCGTGCAGCGCATGGCGGCGCGCCACGCCATCGTGCGGCAATTGCCCGCCGTGGAAACGCTGGGCGCGACCAGTGTTATCTGCTCCGACAAAACCGGCACGCTGACGCGCAACGAAATGACCTGCCGCCGCCTCGTCACCGCCAGCGGCGAGTGCCTGGCCACCGGCGCGGGCTATGCGCCCGTCGGCACGCTAGACCCCGATCCGGGCGAGGACATGCGCCTACTGGCGCGCGTCGGTCTGCTGTGCAACGACGCCGCGCTGGTCGAAAGCGCCGATCAGTGGCACGTCACCGGCGACCCGATGGAAGGCGCGCTACTGGCGCTCGCCATCAAGGCTGGCCTGAACCCGCAGGCCGAGCACGACGCGCATCCGCGCCTTGACGTGCTGCCCTTCGACGCCGCGCATCGCTACATGGCGACGCTACACGCCCTGCCGGAAGGCGGCGCGCTGCTGCTGGTCAAGGGCGCGCCGGAGCGCGTGCTGGCGATGTGCGCCGACGCGCTCGGCAGCGATGGCCGCGCTAGCGGGCCGCTGCTTGAAGCCGACTGGCACGCACGCATCGACCAGATCGCCGCCCACGGCGAGCGCGTGCTGGGCTTTGCCTTCCGCTATCTGCCGCAGCCGGTCGCGCAGATCGACGACACGCACTTGAGCGGCCTGACGCTGGCCGGGCTGATCGGCTTCATCGACCCGCCGCGCCCGGAAGCCATTGCCGCCGTGGCCGACTGCCGCAGTGCCGGCGTGGCGGTGAAAATGATCACCGGCGACCACGCCACCACCGCCCAGGCCATCGCCGCGCAACTGGGCCTGGCGGAACAGCCGGAAGTCGTCACCGGCGCGCAGCTCGACACGGTGGATGACGCGGCGCTGCCGGCGCTGGCGCAGCGCGCCCAGGTGTTCGCCCGCACCAGCCCGGAACACAAGCTGCGCGTGGTGCGCGCCCTGCAAAGCCAGGGCGCGGTGGTGGCGATGACGGGCGACGGCGTAAACGACGCCCCCTCGCTCAAGCAGGCCGACGTCGGCATCGCCATGGGCCACAAGGGCACCGAAGCGGCCAAGGAAGCCTCGCAGATCGTGCTCGCCGACGACAACTTCGCCTCCATCGTCGCCGCCGTCAGCGAAGGGCGCGTGGTCTATGACAACATCCGCAAGGTGCTGGCGTGGACGCTGCCGACCAATGGCGGCGAAGTGCTGGCGGTGGCCGGCGCCCTGATGCTGGGCCTGACGCTGCCGCTGACGACGGCGCAGATTTTGTGGATCAACATGGCCCTGACCATCACCCTCGGCCTGGTGCTGGCCTTCGAGCCGCCCGAGGACGGCGTCATGCGCCGCCCGCCGCGCCCGGCGCACGCGCCGCTGCTCACGCCCTTCATGCTATGGCGGCTGGCGCTTGTTTCCGCCCTGTTCGCGCTCGCCATCGCCCTGACCATGCTCTGGGGTGAGGCGCGGGATCTGGGGCTGGAAGCCACGCGCACCCTGGTGGTCAACACCCTGTGCGCGCTCGAAATCGGCTATCTGTTCTCGGTGCGCTACCTGCACACCACCTCGCTCACCTGGCGTGGCGCGCGCGGCACCCCGGCGGTATTCCTCGCCATCCTCACTGTGCTGGTGCTGCAACTGGCCTTCACCTACACACCGTGGATGCAGGCCCTGTTCAACACCCGCCCGCTACCCCTCACCGACCTGCTGCTGGCCCCCGCCCTCGGCGCGGCGGTGATGTTCCTGCTGGAAATCGAAAAATCCGTACTGCGCCGGCTGGACTGGTTCGACGAACTGCGCGGCGCAGAGCCGGAGCAGATTTCCCAGGCAATTTCACCGCACAGCCAAGGGTAGAGCGAGATTGTCAAAGTCCATTTTTCTTCTTATGCCACTGCCTTGCGCCCGTTAGGGACACAGACTGACTCAACCACAATTGTGGTTAAATGGACACGCGATTGTCCGAAAGGAATGTCATGACAACCATTTCAGTACGCATCGACGAAATGCTGGTCAACGAAGCCCGCGCCGCGGCCAAGGCTGAGTACCGCACTGTGCAAGGGCAAGTAGAGTTCTGGGCCAAGGTGGGACGTGCCGCATTGGACAATCCCGACTTGCCGGCATCTTTTATTGCCGAAAGCCTGATGAGTCTGGCCGAACCGCGCGAGGAGGCGACGCCTTTCGTGCCACGCAGCACTGTTGATGGACGCCCAGCATGAGTTGGGAAATCCGCCAGACCCGGCGCTTTGCCCGCACCTACAAAAAATTGCACAACGCCATGATTGCCGACGTGAACGCCGCCGTGGCCGCCGTTGCGCAAAACCCCGATGTGGGCGAGAAGAAAAAAGGCGATCTGGCGCAACTTTGGGTCTACAAATTTCGCTGCAACAACCAACTTTATTTGCTTGGCTACACGCGCGACGATGTCGTGCGGCTGGTTTATCTGGAAGCCTTGGGCTCGCATGAAAACTTCTATCGGGATTTGAAACGGTAGTCAGTGCGTGTCGTGCTTGCTTCAGGCAGAAGCAAGCGCTTTCGTTTCAAATCCAATACATCTACCCCCGACCCGAACATACAACGTACAGTTCGATTCATCGCCACACTCACCAAGGTTGGATGGCGTGGGATTAGGCGGCAAAAGCAGACGCTGACTCTCCCGTTGGGAAATGATGGGGGTACCAGGAGCCCCAGACACCAATGCCGTTCAGTTAAGGCTCTTTTGTCATGGAGCGGACGGTGTAGCGTTTTGGTCGGGCTTTGACGACACGGGGACATTGACGTCCCCGTCTTTTTTCCACGATGGCGAATTGCAGTTGGG
>Ga0123354_10000080_pt1 | contig 72384 bp, 65 predicted proteins | sample TergutLab28metaG_2_FD_97872 | JGI IMG/M metagenome (GOLD analysis project Ga0123354, IMG submission 97872) | Labiotermes labralis P4 segment gut microbial communities from Petit-Saut dam, French Guiana - Lab288 P4 | ecosystem: Host-associated > Arthropoda: Insects > Digestive system > Gut ... | reverse complement strand
CTAAAATGGGAGATTTTCCCTCCTATGGACGGAATAGTAAAGATTTATGAATCATCCACGCCGGATTCATTCAATTTATCTTCTCCAATAGCAGAAACGGAAATCAGTAAAGGCTTTAAAGACATATTTCTTGTTCAAACGGCTAAACGAAGTTATTTTAAACTGATTTTCAATAAAAAATATTCAGCCATAACGGCAGAGAGAATCATACCCACGCAATACCTGTCCAATTTAAGAGATTTAGGCGGATACTACACTGAAAATGGGAAACAACTCCAATGGGGAAAATTATATCATTCTTCTTCCTTAGCAAACGCGACATTGGAGGATGGAAAAGTATTAAATAATCTGGGTATCCGGACGGTTATTGATTTTCGAACGGATAAAGAAAGGTTTGAATCTCCTTCAAAGTACGTAACTTCTCAAACGTTTAATTTCCCGCTTCGGGGAAATCCTTATAATGTTTTTGCAAGCAGCATTTTATCTAAAAAAATGAAAGCGGGGGACGTAAAAGTGCGCGCCCAAGACATATTTTCCTTTTTGTTAGAAAACAATTCCGACTATTATATTAAAATGTTCGACATCCTTCTGGATGCAGACAACTACCCCGTTTTAATCTACTGCTCTTCGGGCAAAGATCGTAGCGCCGTTGCTTCTGCCTTGATTTTAGCTGCCTTAGGCGTCGATTCTGATCAAATTGTCAACGATTATATGCTAAATAACGATCAAATTGATTTTTCCAATCTTTCCAAAGAAAATATTTATTTAAAGGATCCGGAGATACAGGAAACGTTTACCGCCATGATCAGGGTGCATAAAGGTACGATTACCTATTCTTTTAACAGACTGATAAAAGATTATGGTACGTTAGACAATTATTTCAATACGGAATTGAAACTGACTCCCAAGAAACGGGATAAATTGAAGGGAATCATGCTTTATTAATGTTTCGCACTTCTTTCTAACGTACTGACAAATAAGACGCTACAAGAAGCGTTAAAATTATATCTATTTGTATAATAATGAATTAATATATCCATTTTCATTAACAAGCCTCCTTCAGTTTATTTTCATAGAACAGATTATTTTATTCGGTTTTTCTGTCTGCGGTTTTGAAATGTTCGTGGACTTTGTCCATGGCTTCCTTTTGGTGCGGACGTAATTCTTTCTTTGCGTTTCGAGCCAGTTCGCCGTGTACGCCGTTCTCCAATTTTTCCCAATCGACAGGCGCATTTTGCAAGTCATGGAGATTTAGACGATTGACAGGCGGATTTTGGTTTCTAATCGCTTCTTCGGCATTAGAAGTCCATTTGTTTGTGGTAGAAATCCAAAGGCAGTGAGAGAAAGTTTTCGTTTTAAATTCTTCATCTCTGAAATCGCGACTCGAAGTAGCCAAAAAAGAATCGACAGCAGGCTTATCAATAAGGCTATCTTCCTGAAAACATTTACATTGGATAGCCCAATATTCATTATCAACGGTTTGTGCAACCAAGTCAATACCGGTATCGTTTCCGCCTAAATCATCTTTGCCGAAAAACTCGTTCCACAACCATACTTTTTTGAATTTGTTGGCATACTGTGGGTCAGTTTGTAAATATGCTTGCATCAAGCGTTCAAAGCGTGTGCCCTTGTCGCGCTCGGAAAAAGAAACTTTCCTGTATTTTTCGAGAATAGAGTTGAATGTCTGCATTTTATCTGTGTTTTATTTGTTTGTTATCTTTCAAAAACACATAAAAAAAGCGTGGTACTCTTTAGTATCCCGCTCGTAGTGGTATTTGGCGTAACCGTTGGTAACAGAATAAGTAAAAAGTCCACGCCATAAACGCAGACATTTCAACTCAATCTTCTTACCGTGTCTAATCGCCAAATTTTCTACGAGAAAGATAAAGCTAAAACGCTTTTCTAATATGTCTTTGCGTATTGCTACGCAGTTGTTTTTATGTCATAAAAAATATATTACTCTTTAATACTTAATTTAGAATCCTTTAATGATATATTTACTTGATTAGCAATATTATTAATTCCAATATTGCCTACCTTTTTTGAAATTTTCTTCTCTATTTTTTTATAATTTTCATCATCTTTATTAGTATTTGTCAAATATTTCTTTAAATTTTGCAAATGATTTACTGTAATTGCTAAGAGATTGAAATCATTTGATTTTGCTTGTTCTACTAATAATCTAAATTCTTCAAAAGAAATGAAATCTTCACTTGCAAGAATTGAACACATTAAAAACAACTTAAATTCAAAATAGAATTGTTCTTCTTCTGACCGTTCGTCATTGATTTGTTGTATTAATGTTTGAAATTGTTGTTTTAATGGCTCAACTAAGGTAATAGACCAGTAACTATAAGAAAACAAACCACCAATAATTTGCATTAACCCATATTTTGAAAAATTTTTCCAAATGCTAAATTCTTCATTGCCTGTTTCAATCAAAAATTTTATAGCACTTTCTGTATTGTTCACTCCTCTCAAAATTCCTGCTTTGCGGTTTGTAATAGGAGTATTGTATAGGGCTTGTAGTAATCGTCCCAGACCTGCTGTATTTGAAATATATTCACCAAAAGTCTTTGGTTCACTATCTTTTAATATACTATCTAAAAGCATTGGAGCATCTTTGCTCATTCCAGCATAAAAAATTGCAACATTTTGCCACCAAATATCATTAAAACGTTTTATAAAAATTTCACTATCGGTTGGTCGATAATGAAAAATTTCGTAAGCAGTAAAATATTCTTGAAATGATAAGTGTTTAAATTGTATTTCTCCTCTTTCATTATTAAACAATAACCCTGTATTTACAGTTAAATCTTCAATAATAAAATCTATATTTATCGTTTGGCCGCGTTCTTTTGAATAATCAATTATCAATGATTGTAAATCAGTCACACTGATACTTTGTGTTTTTTTTGTATGTAAATTTTTTGCAATATAACTTAATAATCTGTGTTTTATACCAACTTCAATAAGTTCTAACGTATTGTCAGAAGTATATTTACCTAACAATAAATCAACAAATTGCCTATACAAATCTGTTATAGTTGCTGGAATCTCAACCTCTTTTTCATCAAATAATATCGTTATTAACGCAATGGTCATTGGCGTTTTTGGCAGTTTTTCAAGAATTCCGCTATCTCTTAGCGATTTAAGCAATTTTTGAGACTTTACGATATTATCTGAAAAGTAACTATTTAAAAAAGTAGCAATCTGCCGTTTATCTATAGGACTTAATTCTAAATACTTAAAACCTAAATTTTTGCAATTATAAAACAAATAATCGGAAGGACGTGAAGAACAAATAATTTTGATTTCAGGGTGTTTTTCATAAAATTCATTTATTGTTTTTAAAGCAGCTTGCTTTTGTTCTTTTTGTGGAAGTTCATCAAGCGCATCAACAAAAATAACACAACGGCTTTCATCAATGATTTTTTTACTATCTATCAATAAATTAACGTTCCAATCCTTTTTAAAATATTCGATTATTGATTCTTCTAAATTAAATAGGGTATTGCGCAAATCTATAAAAGTCAAGAGTACAGGATAAAATTCTATGTCATTTCTCAATGAGTTTTGTTCTATTATCTCTTTGGAAAGAGTTTTAAAAAAAGTAGTTTTCCCAGAGCCGGGTTCTCCAATAATTATTGAATTATTCTCGAGTTTTACAATTGAGTTAGTCGTTTTTGGTTTCCACTGAAATGCTCCATCTTCGTTTTCTACTCGCTCTATTATTTTTGGTTCAATTGCACAATTTAATATTTTCTCTATTTTTTTATCATTAATTCCGATTGTCTTTGATAAACTTTCAATTTTAATAATTTCGTCAAATTTCTCAACATATTTTTTGTATGCTTTACTTCCTTTTATCCAATATTGAGGATAGTATTTGTCAATAAATTTTATTAATTTTTCCTCGTCCCAAAAATCAATATTTGCATTATCTAATTTATTGGATTCTCTAATATTTCTCTCTGCTTCATTTGAAAAATGAGCATTTGTTACTACTTTTACCTTGTTGACTCTCAAACGTAGCCCTTTTATAACATTTTTATATTCAAATTCAAAACAGTCTTTTGTTTGAGCAATAATATCTTGTATTACTGCAGATTTTCCGGCAACCACTCCCTTTTTTACAACAAATGCGAACCAATCTTTTTTATCCTCAATAGAATCTTCTTGCGAGCAGATTAAGTCCTTTCCTTGTTCACTTTTGTTACCTCTTTCGTGAGTTATATGAACATCATTGAAACCCATTTCAGGTAGTAATTCCGAAAGTAATTCGTGAATATCTTCTTCTCTTTGGATATTCCTGATTCTTGTTAATTTATCTTCTTTTGTTGCTGCCATTTGATAGATGTTTTTCACAAAGGTATTGATTTTTAAGCAATCTATACTATTTTTTTAAATATTTTTCCTCAAACTCCCTCGTCAATTCCTCAATTTTATGATTCGTTGCAACCAATTCTTTTGTCGCTTTCTCCAATTTATATAGAAAAGCGAGCGCCATTTTCTCTGAAAAAGTTGCTTTCAAATGCTTTACTACCTGATTATAATTCACTCCGATTGTCCGATATTGTGAATGAAAAGTGGTTAATCTCATGTAATAATCCATTGCCGCCCTGTCATATTTCACATACTTGATTTCCCTTGTAAAAAGGACTGACTTGATGAATTTCGCCTTATCCGTCCATCCTGTTTTATCAACCATCGCGAGAAAACGGGCATTATCGACATCGTTCAATTTGATGGAATACCGATGCCGGCATGGGTCTGTTTTTGGCGGACGACCGCCTTTGTTGAATTGTTTCTCTGTTGTCATCTCGTTTATTTTTTTAATGGTTTATATTTTATAAAAATGCTGACTTCGGAAGCATTTTAGCAAGTTATTTTGGGTCGCCCGAAAGGTTTCGGGCAGACAAAAATACAACTTGCCATGTTCCAATGAACATGAGCATCTCCGATGCCGAAGTAATAGATTGAGTACATACAGTTTATACATTATACTGATTATACTCTGTTTACATCTTTCTCCATTGCTCAACATCGTCTTTGTAGGTTTCAAGAAAGTTTCGTGCAAGATTTTCAACCAAGCCCGAAACACTTAGTCCTCGTTCGCCGAAAAGACGAACAACCCTGTCTAAACTATATGTTCGCCTTTATGTAGTACAACAAGTTGTTAATACTTTGGGCGGCGTAATGGGGGAAAATGTAAAATACCAATATCCTTTTAATCCATAATCAAGAATTATGAATGAGAAAATTAATCTTGTTCCGTTAGCAGAAATGTTAAATTTGGAAGGCATTTCGGCGAGTGAGATGTCAGCCTTTTTTGATGAATTGGCATACGACTACACCCAGACCATTATTCAATTGCAGTTGGCGGATTTAACGCCTCGTAACGTTTTACACAATGAAACAGACCGTTTTATGTATTTGCTGCGAGAATTGCGCGAAGTTTTCCGGCAATGCAGTTTTTAATTCTATTAATCAAAACACCCAACTTTACCTTTTAGGGTGTAAAATTGGGTGTTTGCTTTGTAACTAACTGATTATCAGTTTTGTTTGCGGTGCGGACGGAATGTGAACCGTACCGGTCTATAATATTTATATTCAATTCTTTATCATTCTTAAAATTACCTATAGGTAATGATATAGAAACGAATGAAAATACCTTGAAAGAACGTTTTTTTGTCGCATTTTGAACGAAAATGTCCACAAATGATTCGGGTTCAAAATTACAACAATTTTTTGAAACAAAAAAATTATTGAATAATAATATTTTAACTCAAGGGCAAGGTGCAAGCTATATATATAAATATATACTTGCACCTTGCCCTGTCTCGTCCTAAAATTTCTTTACAGATTTATTACTTTATCCTGCTATTGCTTGACATTTTTGTTTTAGTCCTGATATGGCTTTACATATTGCAAAGGTAATCATATTTTTTGATTAGTTTTCTTTTCAGGTGATTTTAAAGCAGGGGAATGGAGCGAAGGCGTAGCCGAAGCGGAATTCCCCTGCTTTATGTTTCTAATCTATTTTTTACATATAGTTTTCCATACGCTACGAATCAAGTGGAAGCATGGAAGTAATTTTTCCATTTGCGTTCCGTTTTCAAACCTGTTTGATGAATCACTTCCGGTACCATATAACCGATGCTTTGATGTGGTCTGCGATGATTGTATAAATCAATGATTTTGCTTGTATAAGCAATCATATCCTTCCAAGAATCAGGCTTGTAATCGTAAAGCCACTCCGTTTTCAGAATACCGTTAATGCGTTCCGCAATGGCATTTTCACGAGGATCGCCGCTTTCTGTCATGCTAATGCGTATATTGTAACGGGTAAGCAGTTTAACATATTCCCGGCTGCAATATTGTGAGCCTCTGTCGGAATGATGAATAAGTTCTGTCTGCTTACCTTTCAGACTATGCAATGCCATTTTTAATGCCGCAATCGTGTTGCATGACCGCAGGTTACGAGACAGATTCCAACCGACAACTTTGTGCGAACAGGCATCTGTGTCTTGTCCTGATTTTTCTTTACAGAATTTGTTGCTTCGTCCGGCGTGGACTTTACATTTTTATGTTAGTGAACTGATATAGCTTTACATATAACGTTAAAAATAATTGTTTTGTGTAAATTGATTTGATTCTGCCTTATAAATTATTTCTTCATGGAAATTTATCAAATCACATAAAGATAGCTTCTTATCAATGTAAAAATCTTATCTTTGAAAATAATTGAATGATTTTTTAAGCATTAATTTAACAAAAAATCGAAATTATACAATCAAAATATTACTTGAAAAACGACAAGTAAACACATTGGATTAGTAAATTCTTTTAACAATAACATAATAATATTAAGAAAATGGAACGATTAATGAACACCGATTTTATCCTGTCATTTCAAGGTGAAATGTCTCAAACAGTTATTCATACACTAAAGATTAAGTATGGAAAATTTGTACAAACTGTATTAAAAGAAAAAGATAATTTCAAAAGTTTTGATGATTATCTAAACGTTTTAGTTTACACAAAGGAAGAACTCTCACTGATGATAGAAGAGTCGGGGGGGAAAAACGAATCAATATTTAATAAAAGCAACAGAATTTATTGAAAGACGAATCAAATTTACAGAAAAACAGATTCTGGCAACTATTAACTATCAAAATTTTCATACGACAGATAAGACCTTAACAATGAATAAATTCAAATGGACAGACACAAAAGTTAGCTTTGTGGAACTGATAAATGCGCTTCAAGATGCAAGATGTATAAATAATGGAAATACCAGTTTAAAAGATTTGTTTTCTTTTTTGGGTACTGTTTTCAATATTCATATTACGGATTATTACCGGTATTTTACAGATATTACTCACCGAAAAGGAGATGATGATAATCGTACATTATTCTTGAATAAACTTAAAGCAGCGCTCAATAACCATATATCAAAATCCGATAGCCGATAATTTTTCATACATCTATTTATGTATTGATAATCAGTTGTATATGATTTGCATTAAAGAAAACTTGTGAATCAAAGGCAGCGTTTTGACCTTTTACTGAAATTTTAAATTTTATAAGGATCAGTATATTAGTAATTTACAAAAATTATAGTGTTAATTATATTTAAAATTACAATTTTCAATTCACAAGTTGTGAAGTGGATTTTTGGAGATTTCTGACCTTTGTCAAAATTTTATTATTCAAGAGTATGGATGTTATAACTATTGAATCAAAGGCATTTAGGGAAATAATGCAAAAATTGGAGAAGATTACAAAGTTTGTAAGGTTTTATTCCAATGGTGAAGAATGGGTAGATGAACATGAAATCTGTCAATATCTCGATATTAGCAAGCGCACCTTGCAACGGTTACGAAAAAAGCAGCTGTTGAACTTTTCCATGACCACAGGAAAACCGCGATATACTATCAGCGAGGTCAGACGGATGCTCGAAGAAGGGTTGATAAGAAGCAATCCCGACAATTTAAAAACATTAATCGAAAATTTCAAAAAAAATGTTCAACAAACAAACCATTCTAAATAAAACAAATAACGGATTCGATGTTTTCCGTTATTATATCACAACGGCGTGGCGACTTGGGAAGAATTTCCGTAATCCGTTTTATGAAGACCATAATGCGTCCTGCAATATCTATTTCGATCGCAAAAATTCTACATATAAAATGAAAGATTTTGGGAATGAAGCATATAACGGCGACTGTTTTGACATAGTTGGAAAACTGAAAGGTCTGAATTGCAGTAATCCAAAGGATTTTATCGAGATTCTGAAAACGATTAATCGTGATTTATCATTATGCTTAGATGAAGACGACCAGTCATTTGTTGTATCGGTAACGCTGCCTTCCAATCCCAAGAAGCAACCTGAAGTTGTCCCTACACCTCTCCCAAAAAAGATAAAAACCTACTCTATCGTGCACCAGAATTTTTCATCAAAAGAATTATCTTTTTGGAGTCAGTACTGCATTAATGCGGATATTCTGAAAACTTACAAGGTTACTTCGCTCAAAACATTCATGAGTGAAAACAATGAAAACAAACAGTTTTCAATTCATTCAACAGAACACGAGCCGGTATTTGGCTATCAGGGTAAACGATACATAAAAATTTATTGCCCATTTTCGGAAATACGCTTTCTATACGGAGGGAATTTGCCTGATAATTATTGCTTTGGACTCGAACAGTTACCTGCCAAAGGTGATACGCTTTTTATTACCGGCGGCGAAAAGGACGTTTTGTCTCTTGCAGCTCATGGATTTCATGCAATTTGTTTTAATTCGGAAACATCCAATATTCCACAAAATATTATAAAGAAACTGTCGTACCGGTTTAAGCACATAATTTTGCTTTATGACACAGACAAAACAGGATTGGAATCGTCCATAAAACATTCGCAGCAACTTACGGATTTGGGCGTTAAACGGCTCGTTTTACCACTTGCAGGTACAAAACAGGAAAAAGACATTTCCGATTACTTCAAAATTGGTAATACGAAAGAAAATTTCAATCAGTTATTCATAGAATTTTTAGACAACTTATATTCAGAAACAATGGCAATTCTTAAACCATGCGAAATTGATTTTAATAATCCACCAGCTACATCAGAGATGTTAATCTCAATCAATGATGTTCCACTCGGCACACAGGGTAATCTGTTTGGGATTACAGGCGGAGAAGGTACCGGAAAAAGTAACTATGTTGGCAGTTTGATAGCGGGGACAATTTGTGAAACAAACGACATTGATTCATTGGGTACAACTGTTCTGCAAAATAAGGAAAACAAAGCTGTCTTATTGTACGATACGGAACAGTCGGAAGTACAACTTTATAAAAACATTTCCGGCATCTTGAGACGAGGAAGATTGGAAAAAATGCCGACAAACTTCAAAGCTTATTGCTTGACCTCCATGTCGCGCAAAGAGCGGATGCAAGCGATTGTTCAAAGTATGGATAAATTTTACTACCAGTTCGACGGGATTCAAATGGTAGTTATTGATGGCATTGCAGACTTGGTTCGCTGTGCTAATGACGAAGCGGAAAGTGTAGGAATTATCGACGAACTCTACCGTTTGGCAGGCATATACAAAACTTGTATCGTTTGCATTCTGCATTTTGTTCCGAACGGTTTGAAACTGCGCGGACATTTGGGTAGTGAATTACAGCGAAAGGCGGCAGCTATTCTTTCAATAGAGAAAGACGACGAACCTCAAATTTCGGTAGTCAAGGCATTAAAAGTGCGTGACGGCAGTCCGCTGGATGTGCCTATCATTCAGTTTTCGTGGGATAAAGAAAAGGGAATGCATACTTATCTTGGCGAAAAACCCAAAGAAGAAAAAGAAAAGCGCAAGGAAACCGAATTGGCGGGTGTTGCAAAGACGGTTTTCGCCAACAAACGCTTTTGCAGTTACGCGGATTTATGCGAGCAAATTCAATCACTTTTGGATGTAAAGGAACGAACGGCAAAAAGTTACATTAAATTTATGCGGGACAGGGAAATAATTCTCAAAGACCCTGCCAACCAAAGTTTATTTATTATTGGACTTATCTAAAAAATACAGTTATGTTTATCGACAAGGATTATTTAGATCAATGGATGCAACGGATTATGGAACGTTTTGACCGCTTGGAAAATCGTTTTGTCAAGCCGCCCGAACGGAAACGTCCGACTTATAAAGGCGAAATCCTGTTTGACAATCAGGATTTGTGCATGATGTTAAATGTCAGTAAACGGACATTGCAACAGTACAGAAGTATAGGTTGGCTTCCCTTTGAAAGGATTAACCAAAAGACCTTTTATTTGCAATCGGAAGTGGAAAAATTCATTGAGGAACATTTTGCCCAAGAAGGTATCAATAAGAATAACATTAATAATAAAAATTATAGGCAACAATCGTAATAAATTTTGAAAATGGAAAAAGTGAAAGATGAATCCCAAAATATTTTTGATGTATTGTTTGAAAGAAATATCTGTTTTGCAGTATGTGTTTCTCCGATTCGATTTAAATGTGAAGACTTCGATATGTACTCAAAAGATTATTTCGTTATCATCAACTATTGTGATGTAGAGTCTATTGAAAGTAATTTTATTTTCTATGAAACGGATAATTACAGACAAGTATTTGAGCGAAAATTATCACAAAATGACATCAAAGATTTTAAGCAGATCATGGACAAGTTTATCAAGATAAAGGAAAATGCTCATGGATGTGTATATGAATTGAGAGGCAATTCATTTAAAGAATCCTTTGAAATACAAAAGGAGAGATATGCTGAAAATGAGATTATTTCGGGATTTTGGTGGTAAAGGAATTGTTAAAGCAAAGAGAAAAGACTGCGAATTGGAAAGACTGACTCTTTAATTATTTGCTATTTACAAAATAGCAAATAATCCATATATACACGAATAATGAATTTATTCTATCGACGTTATCTTTGATAGAATAAGTTTCAATTTTAAAAGCTCCTCAATTTAATTCCTTCACTTTCCGAAAAACAGCAATTACATTTAACAGTTTAGGATTTTTCTCTTGAAGAATGATAAGGTGTGCAATAACATTTTTTCGTCTGTAAAAAGTGGAGCTTAATACTCTTTTGAATCAACATTATCAGGAAATTTCACTAATGGCATAATACCTAAAGATTGAAATAAAAGTAGTTGGTTTATTATTTTTTTGGTTGAATGGCAGGGACTTACACTAACTGTTACCTTAATTATACACGCAATTTTTGTAATCCAACAAAAATCCACAAAAGATAAATCACTTAATAAATTTACCTTCGCAAAAGAATTAATAACGATTAAAATTTATCAATATGAAAAAGATTGTATTATTCTCGGTTTTCGCAGTTATAACAACTGCATTAGTAACAGGATGTTCTAATACATCTGAAACAAAATCATTTGTGAACAAATATCTTCTTGGAGAAAAAGATCCGGAAGTTGTACCTGATTACAACATAGTCATAATTGTAGATGGAACTGACTTAAAGCATAAAGAATATGCAGTTCCTATGGTAACTGTGGAATATATAGCACAGTTTGCAGACAAGATTCAGCAGAAAGGGAAAGGTCGTTTATGGTTAGGTTATGTTGATGAAAGCAGTGAGAACAACAGCATTGCTTATTTGGAGATATTTCAAGCGCCTCATGAAATCACAGATAAAATGCGGAGCGAAACTAAATTGGAATACAGTGAGCGATTAAAAAAAATGGCAACTGATTCTATGGCGTTTGAAAAAGATAAATCTCAACGATTATTTACATTTTTGGAAGAAGCACAGAAAATCATACAAGTGGCATATTCCACCAAGGTGATAACAGCAAAGAGAGGCAGTGATGTAGATGGCGCCCTCAATGCCGGAATGAGGTTATTAAAAACTGTTTCAATAGATTCAGACACAAAGAAATATGTTGTTTTAGTATCCGACGGCGTGGACAATATCGGAAAGAAAATTAATGGGATACCAGACAATGTTAAAGTGCTGTTAGTGAATAATTCCGGTTCAAAAAATCATTTGGGCGATGAAATCATTGATCTTGATAATCTAACTCGAATGGAAGAATATATTTTTTCAGGAAAATAAATAATTAACTATATAAATCAAAGTATTATGGCAACAACAATAATAACACAATTATTCGGAACGGCGAAAGAAAAATCACAAATTCTCTTTACCAAACTCGAAAGTAAGGTCATAAAACTATACGGCAAGTTATCTCAGGAGTTTATTTGGAGAAAGAATGAGGAAGAGAAATTGTCTCAAATTCAGAAAAAAACTTCGGATTATTACGAACAGAACAAAGATTTGTTATCTGCTTTGGATGATGAAAAAGAAGAAAAACGGATGAAAACAAGCAGATGGGCTTATAGGACAATACCTCTGGCGGATACGGCATTGGCATTATTTCCATTACTAACCATAGTGGAAAAAGAGTGGACTTCTGTGCCTTTATTTAAATTTCCACTTACTATAACTTTAGGATTGTTCTTCTCGTTGATTGGTCGCTGGACGGCAAACGAACTTATCCACAAGACAGGCAAAAAGCAATTTGCCTATATCTGCGTGTTTATCGTCCCGTCTATCTATTGGATAAACTATTTGGGATTTAATAATGGTTCTCTGATTTTTACGGTGTTATTTTCTTTAATAAGCGGCGGCGTTCAATTTTTTATTATTTACTTTTTTCCCGGACTTCATCATGCAGTTTCTTATAGTAGTACGAAAAAGAAATATATAAGGTTAGTCAAAAAAGAAAATGCACAAATAGAAAAATTAGCAAAACACACGCAAGATTTTTCACGGAAATTTTACAGTAATTTATGGCAAGCATACCATAATCTGCACACAGCGTTTCAGACTCATGTTGATAGATTTACTACAAATCCAAATATTTCATTATCTCAAATGATGTTGTGTGTATGTAATCTTGCATTTTACAATTACGAAGCAATACCTTACCGAAGAAGGGGAGATATGATTGAAGGCGCTATGCTTATTGTTAACGTTCCTGAAATATCTGAATTATTTTTAACGGGCGAAGTCAGATTCTTTGCTTATATGTTAAGACAATCCGGCAGGAGTAGTCAATTCACGGAATTAGTGTCTCAAGCAAATTCTGTTGCAGCTATTGCAGATAACAATGTAAATAGACAGTTACCACAATCGCCGACATCTTTGCCTATTTCTGAGCCAGCATCTCCATCGAATGAATCTACAATAACGAACAATGTTTCGAATAACGTATCGTCGGCAGAATCTGGAAAAGAAACCGAAGCGGATACAGACGATTATGTGGATAATCTTTTTTAATCAAGAATATGTTTAACAATTTAATTTATAAATTATTATGAGTCAATATGACAGTTATTACCAAGTACAGCGAGTGGCGATTGTCAGAACGCCCTCGTATGCGGAAACAGTTGCTTCCATTGTAAAAGGCATTTTACAAACCGTTCCGGCACAAGTAGCAAACAACATTGCTATCTTACAGCCACAAATTGTTGCTTCTTCGTCCCAGATATTACAATCGCCTATAATGTTAAGACCTGTATTGCAAAAGCAATACAGCAATAACGTAAGAGAATTAAACAATCAACTCATTACTCATTCAGATCAGATTTCAAAAATCAAAACAGCCGGACTTATTACAATCCAGCAAGTAAATTTACAGGTTGAAAATCGTGATGTTGTCATAGAATCTATGCAAAATCTTATGAATGCAACAACTGTGCAACAAGCAAAAGATAACTTAACTTCGATGTTTTCAACGATTAAAGAACAACATACAAAGGTTTTTACCAATACTATAGCCAATACAATTCAAATAGCAAGTACCAAAATTGGCTTCAGTCAAGTAAAAATGGAAACAGTAACCCCAATCTTAACCCGTATTGTTGCTACCAACCCGAAAGGAATAAATCTAATCTCAGAGATTCATACAGATGAGAAGATGAAAGTAGATATTATCTCAGAATTAGAAGGAGTAACAGATGGAAGTTGTAAAGCTACAATGGATGCTTTCAACAAAGAGTTGGAAAAAATGGGCATTGTCGCTGAACGGAAAGACAGAAAACCTACCGGCGGCATACCTGTGATGGAGTATGCAAAAAGCCTGAACAAGAAAAGGAACAGGCGAAGAATCGTTTATGACGACGAACAAATCATAAATGATGTTGAACAGAATAAAATTTACCAACATATTAATGATTAATAATTTAGGAGGATTCAAAATGAATAATTCAACTGTAAAACAAATTTTCAAGCCATTTGAAGAAGGAATGGCGGCAACTTTATTAACAGGTCGTACAATATATGACTTGGAGGGTAAAAACGATATGAGCATAACGACATTAGTTAATACTATCAGTGATTACGCATACAGAGAACACAATATGGCATATATCAGATATTCACTTTCGCGAGATGTATTAATTTCGGGAACATACAATGCAGAAGACATAAAAACTATAAAGACTGCATTGGCAGACGAAGGTATTTTGCAATCTAAGTGTACTTCGGGTGAATGTAAAGCCAGCCAAAAAGTAATTGATATTTTGCAGGGAATTTTACAGCTTGCTTCAAACAAGAAATACTTAGATTTGAAATGGTCAAACGGGAGACCCTTGCGGTTTATGTTTCAGTTTGAGTTTTGTTCGCATCTGTTACCCAGCGAACCACATAATATTAATCCTCTAATTGCGAGCGAATTATCATATATAGCTGCTCATTCCGTAATTATACGTGATTCAGGAAATTATATTGTTTTTAATGATGTTGTAGATGGAAAAGTTTATCCAATGGTAAGCAATATTCTCCCAAGCATTTCTCTCAATTACCCCGATTATGATGACAAACTTGAATTTATCAAGGTATTACATCATTGTTATCCCAATGCCAAATTTGAAAACGGCTTGGACGACAAACAAGTTGCTAATCTTTCAAGCAATACTCCGAACAGAGGATTGGAAGGATTATTTTTGGGAAGTGAACGTACCGGTAATCTTATCTCTTCGGCGCAACTTATTGAACAGAAGGTAAAAGATGTTTCTGCCATATCGGAAGGCACCTTGACACTTTTAGATATTGAACGTGTTAAAGATGTGGAATTAGTAGGGGCTACCGTAGAAGTTCCTAAAAAATTCCTGACCGAATGTGCTTTGGGATTGAGAGAGAAAAACAAACTTACTCCAATGAATATTCTCTTGTTAGGAGCGCCTTCTACCGGAAAGACTGACCTTGCTTTGATGACTGCATCATTAGCCAATGTCCCTGCTTATGGACTAAATTCACCGAAAGGAGGCATAGTTGGTGAAACCGAGCGTAAAGCAAGAATCCAAATGAACACATTAAAAAGCATGGCTCCCAATCTTGGCTTTATTGACGAAATTAGCGAGTCGTTTCCTATGGAGCGAGGAAACAATAATTTGGACAGTGGCGCTTCAGCAGCGGTTACGGCAGCATTACTCGAAAGTCTTTCGGATAAATCTCGCGAAGGAAACAGTATTTTAGTTGCCACGAGCAATTGCGGGTGGCGAGTGGGCGGTGCAATGTTAAGTCGTTTTACGGTCGTTCCTGTGTTAATGGCTGTTGTTACGGATTTCCCTATGATTATTCGTAGCATTGTAAAAAATATTAGTCCCGAAACACTTACGGATATATCGGACGAAAGGGTAATAAAAGCAGCAGAGATTTTTTATGGTAAAAACTTGATGCCGCGTCAAATCCGAAGTGCTTTGAAACATGCAATGAGTATTCGGAAGTCGCTTATGCCTGATGATATTTTGTTTGCAGCACAAGATGCCGTTCCGTCTGATTACATCAGCCGAGTGTCCTCCATTTATAGCGATTATTACGCTTTGCGATTGTGTTTTTCAAAATCTTTATTGCCGTGGAATGGGAACCCGAACTTTCCTTATCCGGATTATATTAAAAAGATTTTGGACGATAATGGAGATATAGACGCTGAAAAAATAAATAATGAAATGGACAAACTCAAACCATACGTAAATGTGTAATAGTGAAGTAAGAACGGCTCTTATTGGCTACTTGGAACAAGTAGAAAAGGAAGAATTTACAGCCCGTTGCCATTTGTTTGGCAACGGAGCTGTGGAGTCCTTTGAAAACAAGTTACGAAATTTTTATGGGGTAAAACATGCTTTGTGTGTGGATTCGGCTACCAATGGTTTAATGTATTTGGCTTTGGCTGCCAGATTGAAAAATACAGAAATTATTACAAGTCCGCTTTCATACGGCGCTACAATTAGCGGGGCATTATGGTTGAATAATAAATTTCACTTCGCTGATATTGATTACACACTGAATATTTCACCGGATGCCGTCAGGAAGATATTAAGAGAAAACCAACATATTAAAGCCTTATACGCAGTCGATTTTGCCGGCATACCTCACGATATGTTTGCTATCAGGCAAATCTGCGATAAGTTTGGTATTTGGTATTTTTCTGATGCAGCGCAATCATTAGGTGCGGAAATAAACGAAATAAAAGCAAGTTCATTAGCAGACGCTTTTGTGGTTTCATTTTCTGCGGGCAAATCGATCTTCTGTGGAGAAGGGGGTTGTATTATGACAAATAATACCGATCTCTACAAACAACTTATCTGTATCACACAGCATCCGTATAGAATGAAACGTGATGTTGGTATTGATACTTATTCAGAACTTGGACTGAATGGACGGATAAATCCTCTTGCTGCAATTATCGGTAATGCAACTTTTAATCAGTGCATACAGAACTTAAAATTGAAACAAGCCGGGATTCTGAAATTGTATCGCGAAATAGATAATTTTCAGTCCGTAACTCCTTTTCATTTTGCAGGAAAACGTTATTTGCCTACGTTTTTTCATTTGCCGTTATTAGTAAATGATATACAAGGATTTGAACAGGAACTTAGTCATTTTTCAATGGCGCATAATAAGGAGTATAGTTTTTATAAAACTGCATTTGAATTATTGCCGGAACAAATGAAGCGAATCGGTAAATCAAAGGTACTGAAATCAAACAATATTCCGCAATCAGCTTTCCTAATAGAAAAGTTATTTTTGTTACACTCAAATAAAACAAATTAAGACAATAACGATTATGCCAACATTTACAGCACATAGGCTTTCGTCAGACAATACTCTGTTCCCGAACAGGGTGAATATTGATTTTTCAAACATAACATATTATAAAGGGTATGTATTTGGTTATAAATCAACGGTTATTGCTATAAACAACATCGCAAGTATATCGATTAGTACAGGTATTTTATTTGCCGATGTTGTAATTGAAAGCATTGGTGGAGAAAAAATTGTGGCGAGCGGATTTAGAAAATCTGATGCAAGAGAAATAGTGAGATTATTAACATAATAACTCTAATAATTGATGATAGAAAAATCTGATTTCTTGTAAAGTGAAAAAGTGAGACTCTTTTACCATAATTTCATATTCATTGCCTCTCGAACTTCAATCAGCGTCTGTTCTGCAATGCTTCTTGCATGTTCTATACCTCTTTTAAGAACACTTTGAATGTATTGTTTATCATTTTCTAATCGGATTCTTTTTGCTCGTATCGGAGCAAAATAAGTATTTAGTGCATCTGCTGTTACTTCTTTTAGTTTCTTTGCTCCTAAACCGCCAATTTCCGCTGCAAGTTGCTCAGGTGTTGTATCTATACAAAGAGCTGAAATACGAAGCAAGTTTGCCACTTCTGGTCGATTTTCAGGGTCGTAAGTAATGAAGCGTTCAGAATCTGTTTTTGCCGTTTTTACCATTTTTTGAGTTTCCTCTGCCGTCGATTTAATAGCAATAGAATTATTACGACTTTTGCTCATTTTTTGATTTCCATCCAATCCTAATATCATCGGCGTTTCGCTTAATAAACCAAACGGTTCTTTAAAAACAGATTTATACTTTGCATTAAAACGCCGTGCAATAGTTCGTGTAAGTTCGATATGCGGTAATTGGTCTTTCCCTACAGGAACTATATTACTTTTACAAAAAAGTATATCGGCTGCTTGATGAACAGGATACACATACATACCGGCATTGATTACCTTTTGTCCTGATGCTGAAATTTCTTCTTTTATTGTCGGGTTCTTGTTCAGCTCTGAATTTGAAACCAAAGTGAGGAATGGAACTAAAAGTTGATTGAGTTCGGGAATATGGCTGTGAGGGAAAATGTATGTCTTATAGTTTTCAGGGTCAAGACCACAAGCTAAATAATCTATCACCAATTCATAAACATATTCGGAAATTTTATCGAAAGCATCTCTGTCGGTTAAAACCTGATAATCAGCAATGACAATATAGGTTTCAACGCCAAGATTCTGAATATGAACACGATTTCGCAATGAACCAAAGTAATGACCAATATGCAGCGTACCGGTAGGGCGATCACCTGTCAAAACTTTGTATTTAGAAGGATTTATTAGGATGTCCTTTTCAATTTCTTTGCTCGTTTTTTGCGCTACTTCAAATGTGGAATAGTTTATTTCGTTTATATTATCCATGACTATTTTGCATTATTGGTTTGTAAAATTTTTAATATCGCACTAACGATTTCCGGCTTATCATGTTCAAAACCATCTTTGTTGTTTTGGTTTTTACTTTTGGGAATACAACAATAATCCGGTATTTTATATGTCTTTATCAATTCTGTTTCGGTTTCTAATTTAGTTTGCTGCTCATCCGAATTATCGGGACCACCGGTTAAGTAATTAGAATAGACAATAGTATCAATTTTTTCTTTGCAAATTGATACTAATTTGTATCCTTTATTGAGATTTTCTTTTTTGTGTTTTTTTGACCATAAGTCTAAATCAACAATAGCAATATCATAATTTTCGATTTTTTCTATATCGTCGTCTTTTCTTTCGATTATTTTATCAATTTTACTAATTTCAAAAATAAAATCAATATCGAAATACCTGCCAAAATTATCATCTTGCTCAATGATGTCTTTTAGTGCAATAATTTCAGTATCATCTTCAATCCATAAAAGTCTGATTCTTCTATTATTGTTTGTTACACCAATTTTCTGATGATATTCTTTCATCAACGAAAATAAAACATCGGCAAGCGCTTTATTTGCTATTTCTGCGAGCAAATCAAAATATTGTGCATAATAATTGTCATCAACAAATGCAGCCATCGGATTCATCATTATACTCCTGATATAGTCCAATTTCTTACCTTCAAGTTCTTTCAATGAAGTTGTTTCAATATGGGCATCTCTTGTTAATTTATTATCTATTATATGCTGATATTCAGAATAATCCCATTCAGATGTCGAGACGATAAATTTGTAATCAGGAATTATCCTTTCGTGAGGGATAATTGTTAATTCGTTAACTATGGCATTTGTGAACATATTCAACAATCTGGGTGATTTGATGATTTTTTCGTTCGCTATGATATAGCAAACGGCATTAGTATCTGTTTTAAATAATGGGATAATCTGAAATCCTTTGTTTCTTTCTCTCACTTTATTAAAATTTTCCATTGCCTTAAGTAACTTAATGGCAGAAATCACTGTACAAGTAAGCATTTTCCCCTGACCATCTCGGTTGAGAGGTACGGTTAATCCTGATAGATAACAGGCAACTGCTGCTGCACCGGAGCGACTACCTTCCAAAGTCCAACTACCTAAATGTATAGGTGGCGGAAGTTTGCTGTTTTCTTTGGCTACGTAGGGTGCATCAAACCTAATTTGTTGTCTCGAACGATAATCGCGAAACAACACAGCACCTGCAGGATATGGAATATAACCAAGTTTGTGCGGGTCAATAGTAACTGAATCAGCGTATCTTAAAGCATACACTTTTGAAATCCACTTTTCATCAAAGCAAAAATATTTTGATATAATATCTTTAATTTGCTTCTTCTCCTTAACTGGAATATCCGGATTTATTTCGTCTTTTGTTGTTTTAATAATAAACTTTCTAATAGCAAAAATAGATTTTTTGCTGTCTAAAAATGATGCAAAATAACCACCGTATGCAGCATCAACATGAATAAAATATGATTTATCATGTGTTATTTTAGTTATATCTGTTTGTTCCCCAATGCTCTTAATAGCTTTTTCTAATCCCAAAATTTTATCTAACGGATCAATTGCTCCCTCCTCGGTTGTCCCCATTATGCTTATAACTGCTAATATAGGATTATCTTTATCTGGCTGCATTTTTTCGTTTAAGTCGTTAATATCAAGTTGGAAATCTTGATTTGTCTTAATAAAAATAAGATTATTCCGTCCCAACCCTATTACATCCATTGCCTTTTCCCAAGAGTAGTGTCTCGTGTACGATACATAAACCTTAGGAAAAGGAAGCCCTGTTGCTTTGTGAAAACTTGCAACTCCCATTTCTTGTACCGTAAAAGGCTTGATGTTATCATTGTAGAAAGAAACAACATTATTGTCTATCTCATCTTTAGATTTGATTTTATCTCTAATATGTTCTTTAATCGCATTATCAACTTGTTCCTTGATGCTATAAATTTCTTTTACCGGTATAGTAAATAAGTCTTTATAATCAATATACAATTCGATATTTTTACCATCAATAATAATTTTGCTTTTAAGAAAGTCTAATTTTTGCTTTTCAATTGCTAATTTTATAGCAACAGGATAATATTTTAGATTTCGCAATGCCCACAATGCCTCTATATTGGCAGAAGTACCACCGCTACACAAATGTCCCCATGCTGTATTATCTTTACCTTCTTCAGGTTTACTTTTTGCAGCGATTCCTCTGTACCCTACCATTCTACATAACATATTTATGTATTCCACTTCCATATTAGTAGAAGATGGCGATGCTACATTTATTATATTATTGGGGTTATAAAACATCCCACTCAAAAAACCGGCAATACCTGACATAAGTATATCGGCATTCATGTGTCCTATATGGCGAGGGTGATAGGTTGGAACACATTTTTTCAATTCACTTAAAACAGATTGAAGATGTTGATGAAATTCAGCATGTTCCTTAACAAAAAGCAATTTATCTTCCTCTGTAATAATGGTTTTATCATCAGGTTGATAATTTCGGCGCAGGAAAGCGGTATCCATCACTATATCACGGATTGCTTTTTCAAAAAAATCAAGATTTTCTGCTTTAGGACCTAAAAAAGCACTTTTAACATTATTCATGACTTTTACGATTTAGTGGTTTAATACTTTGTATGTAAGTTTGTAATAATTTTTTTTCATCTGGTAATAGTAAGTACTTGTATGAATCCTTATAAAAAGCGCAAAAATAGCGACTAATATCGGCACTTAAAGTGTGTTTTAAGTAGTCTTCTTCAAACCAGCCCAAAATAACAACCGGATTATTTAATCCTTGTCTCCAAAATTTATCAAGGCAACATATTGCCGAACAAGAGCTATACGGTTTTTCGGAATGAGCATCAAGGATAATAACTGCATTGTGGCGCTTTGATAACCTTTCAATGCATTCATCAGCGGTATCAACAAAATTGACAACGTCTTTTTCTTTAGAGAGTAAACTCGCAATATAATCGCAAAATGCTTTATGTTTTGAACTTATGATGATATCCATAACCTATCTTTCATTTTTATATGTGCAAAGGTACAAGCGTTTCAATTATCCGAAATTGTCTATTTATGGAAGAACTTGTTTTAATAACTCACGTCTCAAATCTGATAAAGATTCTATATATGAAGTATCTTCATTGGGTTTGCCTTTCAGCATGGGGAGTCCTTCTGTATTGATTCCTTCGTTTGACAATTTCTCAAAGTTCTCCGGTTCTTTTATTAAACAACCGTGCAGAAATTCAAGAACAGCTTCTAATCTCGCGTTTATCAATCCTTCTTCTATTTTTTTGAAAGCAGCGTCGAATTTGTCTTGTTCAAATCCCCAATTGCCGTCTTGCTTTTGTTCCCATATTTTAGCAATCTCCCATAATAACACATATTTGTCGTAGGGTTCATGGCAACCTTTAACAGCAAATTTATATTTCGTTTTATTTCCCTTTAATGTACTCTCTGCGTCTTCCGGTTTTTGATGATACAAAATCAAAGTTTCTGGTGTGCAAACAGAAAGAATATCTTTTAATTGTACCGAATCATGGACTAAAAGTATATTCCACTTTTCAGGTGCTTCATCCAACTTGGCGACATGTTTCACAACTTTGGGTGATATAAATAAAAAATTCTTTGCATCCTTTCCAAAGATTTGCTCATATTTTAAATCGTTGGGAGCAACATATAAAAACATATTGCAAAACGCATTGTTATAAGCCGCCTTATTAATGTTTTTGTTTTGAACAAAACAATGAAGAAGTCCACTTTCTTCTTTTTCTTTTTCTTCTTTGCTAGGTATGTTAATAAAACAGATGATTTTATTTTCCATATATTTTACTTTATTATTGAATAAATCTTCTTGCACTATAAATTGCTTCGGCAAAAGCATATTTACAACGGTGGTCAATCAGATATTGAGCCACAATGGAATAATTGAGATACCGAATGTCATGCGGAAGGTTGTGAGGCTTTCCCCTACCTGATATCACAACCACTTTATCATATTCAATTATTGGTGAACAATTTTCAGAGTTTGGGAAACTGCACAATTCGTTCTTGATAAATTTGCTTACATTTTCAGGATTTTCTTTGTCATACGGATTCTCATTCACTTCGTTATATGATGAAATGAGTTTTTCAATGATACCCAAATGAATAACCAAAAAATCTATATCCTTGTCTTTCTTGATGTATTGGATGATGTCGGAATAAGATTTGTCAAAACTTTGTTCATTTAAATCAATTAAATCAATGTTGCGATTGGGGACTAATATACAAGTGGTCTCATATATGTCATTATAGTTGATTGCTGTGCCTCCTTTTGCAAAATAATAACTTCCAATAGCAAAACTCTGAATGCGTTCATCTATCACTTTAATTTTAGCATTACAATTAATAACCCATTTATGTAGTTCCGATAGATCCCATTTATTGACTTTTTTCATATCTGTCCACAATCCGTTATCTGAAGTCCTTATTTCGACATAATTAGATGATTTTTTCATCTTTTCAAAGTCATCGCCATGGTTTGAACACACGAGCATATCCTTTGTTAAAAAATTACTAACCTTTTTTTCAATATCATTTCTGTATTTTTCCCACAATTCATTTTTTGTTTTGATAATAACGTCTTTTTTATCTTCTTCTTCTATATTTTTTATTTTTGTAGAATCCTGTTTTAAAATGTGACTTGAAAAACAGGGATTATTCATCAATTGATTTTCAGAGGTAAAATCTACAACCAATTTATGTGGATAAATTATATCATCTATCTTGCTAATTATTTCTATCCCTGCTTTTAACCATTCTTTTTCCTGTTTGAGAAAGGCATCTGGATTTTCAAAAATTTTTGTCTTGTCTCCAATAATCAGCACTTCGCGAGGCTTATACATAAAAAAGCGATAAGCAAGATAATTCTTATTATTCTCATTATCTTTTACACGATACGCCTTGAAAATATGCAAATTTTTCCCATCTTTGGTGTACATACTGTCTTCTGCAAGCTCAAAACAACTATTTTTATCCACCGTCAAATTCAAAACAGATACTTCATACTCATCTTTTTCAATATCTTCTATTGGTAGTTTCCGAAGGTAAGCTGCCGAAGCTTCCATTTCGAGAAAGCCCCAACCGCCAAGTCGAAGTTTATTGTTTTTTTTGTCGATTATTGATTTGTTTATCTGATTATTTTGATTATAAATATGCCAATCAATAGTGTCAATTTCAATCCCATCTTCTTCTTTTACCTCTTTCCAAACATCATTGTTTTCGGATTTTTTAATTTCTTCAGCATTTTTTTTCCTGATTTTAGTCTTACCTGTCACATCATTTTCTATAATTATTGATACGGCTGACATTTTGTTACAATCGTCAAGAAAAGTATTCTGTCCTGAAATTTCAGTAATATCTTTTATTTCTATTTTGATTTTAACATCGCTTCCCGACTGTACTTTACCATGTTTAGCAAGGTTGCGTATCAAATTCTCAAGGATAGTATAAAAAGCATGGCAGCCCAATATATCGTTTGGGACGGAAAGAGAGGTACTCTCAAAATTTAAACAATCAATATGATATTTAAAATTATCTATTCCACTGATTGTATCTACCATCAAACGATTCTCAGTAAAACCATTAATGATTTCCATTAAGCTTTTTGTGTTTTCCATTGCAGGCGTGCTTGTAGTAATGTCAGCAATAAAGTCCATACGGGTTTTGATATAATTCAACAAAGTGATTGTATAAGATATGTACTTATCGTCTTTTTCAAGAACTTCTTTTATTGTTTCATCCAAAGTTTTGCAATGATCTTTACAAGCAGCATCATTTTTTTGCTTCATCTTTTTCAGTAATTCATCTATGTCAGTAGCTAACTTTGTTTGTTTTCGAGTATAATTATCCTTTAGTGAATATTGCGGAGTGTGTTCTTTACCCACAAAGAATTTATTGTTGATGATATTGACTGCGTTTACTATAACATGACTGCCTAAGTTGTGGCTAAGATTACGAGCCATAACTTGGGCAAGGGCAGACCTGACATATTCATATAACAATACATTTCCATAAAAATATATGTCAATTACCGGTGTGGCAATTATAGAGAAAAACAGTTGTACATCATGAATAAAATCTTCTTCAATTGTATCTTTTTGACTATTTATAGTCGCTACTAAAAATGTATTAGCGCCTAATTGTCTGCTATTTTTTATTTCATACAAGTAGCGACTACTTGTGGAAATAGGAATTACTAACTGTCCAACATTAAAGACATTAGATTTCCTAATATTTTGTAGAAATTGAACATAATATGGGATGATGGGAACACGACTTGTTTTATGTAAAAATTCTAAGACCCTATTGTTATCATTGGTATCAATCCCGCCATACTTGGCTTTTTCCAAAATTTTATTAGTTTCTATTCTTATGCTTTCAGTGTTTTCATACATGTCTAAAATTTTTTTTAAAAATAAATATTCATTATTCTTAAGAGTTGCTATCTCTTGGCTATACTCATTGTCTTTTTCTAACTTTTTTACTAAATTAGAAAAAGAATATTCAATTGAATTTGTATCATAGCCTCCAGTCTTCCTAAGGATTGCATATTCATGCCATAAATAAACATATGCTAAAATTTCTATATTGCAAACATATAAATATGGTGCATCTGTTGATTGACCATATAAATGAGAAAAAAATTCTGTCGAAGAGATGGAATCCACAGTTCTTTTATATCCGAAGAAAATATCAATTAAATTTTCTTCCGGGTATTTTATAAAAGGCAACCCAATATTCTTAACTGAATCTCCTTGTATTAACTCAACAGAGTTTGTATATTTATTAACAATCGTATAGGCAATATTTTCTAATCCATTTTCTTTGCAGAATGATCCAACAACTAAGTCAAATTTTTCCTTAACATCTTCCAACTTTGGCAGATGATTTTTGTCATTAATTGTGTTGTACCATAAGGTAAGCGCTTGATAAGCCTTATGTAGATGTCCTATCGTTTTCATTTTTTTGCCCATATTAATCCGTTTTGTAAATACATAAATGGTATTGATGTTTGTGAGAAACCAATCTGCTCAAGAAAATCTCTTTGCTCTTCAATAGAAGTCAAAACATTATCCATTTTATAATGCTTAACCCAAAGATTTTTTAATCTTCTTCTCTCATCTATAGGGATTTTCTGAGCAAACATAAATTCATTTCCGGGATTTTCAAAGTTTTCATCAATAAATAAAAAAGACTCCTTATCTGTGAAACTTGAAATTAGGGGAGAGTCGAAAGAAAACAAATCAAGGTTAATGAAAATTCCTCCATCTTCAAGCATATCATATATTCTTTTAAATAATTTCTCCTTGTCCTGTTTTAAATAATGGTGAAGTGTATATGCCGAAATAATTATTTGAAATTTTTTCTCAGATAAAATTGAAATTAGTTTTTGACTTTTTATATGAAATATATCATCAACAAAATAGTCAAACCGTTTTAGGTTATCAGGAGTAAATATTTCTCGATTATACTTTTTAATGTATTCATCAGACATGGGACTACAAAGATCTACAGCTATGGTGTAGATATTTTTATGTCCTTGCATTAATTTTATGGACTCATTTCCAGTGCCCGCCCCGATGTCTAAAAGGAGTATATTCTCTGAAAATATTGATTCACATTGCATTGCGACCAATTTCATCATTACCTCTATCGCTTCATTATAGAAAGGGGTAGTAAGAGCTATCGTTTCATCATACATACCTGCCTCATATTCTGCATAAAAAAACGTTTCATTATTCATATTCATACTATGGCAATATTATTTAAACTATCAATAAAAGTTCTGAGTCTTGCTGTTTGCGGATTATGTAATATTGATTTATTTCCGGTTTCAATAATTCTACCATCTTCAATAAATACCACTTGGTTCGCAGCTTTTTGGGCAAAAAGTAAGAAATGTGTTATTAAAAAGATTCCAACGCCTTTATCTTTTAATTTTTCAAGAAAATTTAAAAGAATACTAGTTTGTTCAATATCCAAGGATGAAGTTATCTCGTCTAAAAATAAATAGTTTGGATTTTGTATAAGAGTTCGGATTAAAGCAATACGTTGACGTTGACCTAATGAGGATTGATTTGGATATTTATAAATAAAATCATTTACCTTGAACCTGTCAATAAGTTCATCATAATATAATTGCTGTTCTTCATCTAATTTATGATTAAATGCTAAAGTTATATTTTCAGAATTTGTAAGGTGCGGCCATAAATAGTGACCTTGAAAAACAACACCTATATTAGGAAACTGTTCTTTGTATATACGTTTTATATCCATTGGGAAATGTCCGATAATTTCTCCGTTGATATCAACAATGCCTTTATCGGGATTCTCTAAGAGAGATAAGCATTTCAAAAGAGTCGTTTTTCCACTCCCACTTGGACCTGTAATAACAACAATTTCACCTTTTGAAACAGACATATTTATATCCTTTAATACAGGAAAATTTCCATAAGACTTAAATAGGTTTGAACATTTTATCATAAAACTTATTTTTCAGATATATCTCGAGTGTATTTTTTGTGCAGATATTTAGCAAGCAAATTGACCGGTAAACATATTAATATAAAAAACATTCCTAAAGCAGTGTAGATTTCAACAGGTTTATACGCTACCGCATTTACTCTTTGAGCCATTCTGAATATTTCTTCAACACCAATAAAGCTTGCAAATAATGATATATGCAAAATATTGATTTGTAGATTTAACAGAGGAGGAGTAACACTCCTTAATATAAGAGGAAATTGAATCTTCTTAATGAATTGTTTCTGTGAAATACCGAGAGTTTGCGCTGCAAGAAGATATTGATTTGGAAATTCAGAAATAGCAGTTCGATATATATTTGCTACCCCTAAGATGTTTACTATAGAGAACGTTATTACAGATGTAACAAACGGATCAATCACAATGTTCAACAATGATTGTAATGGATAATGCAACCAAAATAAAAAAACAATTACCGGTAAGGCTGTAATAATATTTGCTATCCACTCTAAAGAAAGACCTATAGCTTTATATTTATTGGCAAAATGACCTAAATAAAATCCAACGGTTAAACCAATAATCCAAACTAACAAACAAATATAAATAGTATTTTGCAATCCATGTAGAAAAGCCTCTTTGTATTTCCAAATTATCTCAAATAATTCCATCTGCCTAACAAATTTCTACTATTTAATCCTCTCTATACGGTAATGCAGTTGGATAAAAAGCACCTTTGAATGGTTCGTATTTAGCAATTACTTTATCAACGTATCCACTATTTAAAAGTTCTTGTATGGCAATATTAATCATTGACTGTAATTTATATTCACCTTTTTTAATCATCATCTCATTAGGATATATTCGAAGTGGCCTTATTCCTTCGACCTCCTTGATGATATTTGGGTTGGCGAGCATAAAGCTTCCAGCGACAAAAGGCTCAACAAAAGCAACATCCGCTTTTTTATCTTTAACATTTAATAGCATTTGAGAAATGTCTGTAGTATTGGGCAATCCTGTAATCTTAGCTTTTGGAAAATCTTCTACAGCAACATTTGTTGAAATTTCGCCGTCAATGGTGGAAATTGTTATATCTGATGAGTTTATTCTATTAACATTCCCATCAAAACGATTATCATCTATACGGCAATATGCTTTTAAACTACCTAAATAGATTGGAATTGTAAAGTCAGCATATTTTCCTCTTTGTGCCGTTGGCCAAATTGGGGAAATAATTATATCTGCTTTTTCTGATTCAACAGTTTCAACTAACGTTGCCCAAGTAACTTCTTCTTGATATACTATTTTTAAATCTAAGTTTTTTGCAACTTCTGAAAATACGTCATGCATTAAACCAGAAAACTTACCTGTGTTTGGATCTTTTATAAATCCGGGAGGGTAAGATATATAAGCCACTTTTATTTCTCCTGATTTTAAAATTCGATCATACACCTTATTGTTACTATCATTGTTTTGGGCGTTTTTGTTACAACTAACAAAACACACACTAAATAATAATAACCCACATAACATACTGACTAATCCATTATTTTTCTTCATATAAATCTTTATTTGTTAATCCTTGTATTTATTTATTATTCATTAAGTCTTAAAAAGCGACTTCAAAGATATTTCAACTATAATTATCCAAAATTATCCAAACCTTATATTGCTGAAAACAAGGTTATTAAATTTCAAATCCACGTTTTACTAACCACGCTTTTTCTTCAGGTAGCATACCACCAAATGGCAGATCATTAAGTCTTAGACATAAATCATTAAGAAATCCGCTTCGATTATTACCATCTTGCACATTTTTTCTTCCAAATTCTCGCATTGCAAACTCTACAGCAAATATTTTGTTTCGTTTTTCATTATATCCGAGAGACTCAAAAAATTTAGTCAAAAATCTTTCATAAAAAATTCGTCTTGGTATAAGCAATGATTCGATATCTTCTCCTATTTCAAGAATAGATTCATCGGCTCCATAATCAAAATAATTATTAGCTTGTTCTGATATGCCGTGTTCAAAAACAGTCCAATTAGCTGAATTTCTTTTTTTTATATATTGAATATTGTATGGATTAACTTTTCTTTTTTTACGTTCAACATTATCCCAATTTCTACTTAATGGAATAGATCCTATCAGTTCTGTTATTTGCCGTACTTTTTGTTGAATAATAGGAATATAAGAGTTCCAAAGCGCCCTGCTTTTTTCTTCTACAAATTCTTTTTTGAAAATTTGATGTTCAAAATTCAAGTAGGCGTCAACGTCTCTTACACTATAATCATCTGTGATTGTCAGTGAGAATAAAGCGTAGAGCCTTTTTTGGGAAGCATACTCTAAGACCTCAAAACCAAGCAAATCTTGATGTTCTAAAGAATTTGGCTTTAACAGCTCCCAATCGCAAATAACGGCGCGATAATCATTTCTTTCGTCTTTATCTATTTTTTTTATTATCTCGTTTGCATCTTGGTATGCGTGAACCTCAAAATATTTTTCTAATTCGGATTTAGCCCAAAGTAATTCATCTTCTTTGTCTTCTAACAATAAAACTTTTTCATTTCCGGATGATAATTTTCTATCAGGTTGAGTATTAAGTTTTTCGACTAATTTCTTTTTAGCGTATTCAAACTTCTCATGATTTTCTTCTCCAAAAGCTATTAATATTTCATCCCTAATAGTTAATAGATCATTGAAATTTTCGTATCTTGAAAAATGATTAATCTTTGACAGAGTTAGTTCTATTTGTTTTTTTTCAGATTTAATTCTTAAGTTGTGATTTATTTCACCAATTAAGTTTTTTATTTCATCTAAATATAGTGGCATAAATGCCAATGTGGCTGCTGATAATGGAATAATGGAATTTAAAGAGTCTTCTATAGTTTTAAAAGAACATGGCATCTGACAAAAAGTAGTACCTCGAACTTCCAATATATTGTATATTACTTCTTCTTTATGAAAATAGAATTTGGGCATAAAAGAAAGGACACATATCGGAGATAAGGCATTTTTATCAGATCTAATTTTAACTGCAATTTCAATCCCGTAGAAGTCTGTGTATTTTTTATCTTGCCACATTAGTTCCGCAAAAATAATAATCCGATTATAGTTTGCTATTTCGTCGGCATTTAACGCTTCAAACTTCGCTTCTGAAACGACAAAACTAAAATCTATGCCTTTTGCCACTTGTGAAAAGTAAGATTTCTGTTGATTATCACATATTATCAGATAGCGGTTTTCCATAGTTAATCATCCTTTCCTGTTAAAAATCGTTTCCCTTTCTCTGTAATCAAGTATTTCTGATTGGAAGCTGTTGGTTTTTCAGGATTGGTCTTTCTTATAAAACCGACGGACTCTAACGGCTTGATATAATTTTGTCGGAATTTACCTTTATGGCTATAATCAAAAAGCGTCATCAATTCATCAATAGAAATTGGAGAAGCAGACATCAGTAGTATATCTATAATGTACTTCAATTTTTTATTAGGTAACTTGGTCGGTTTTTCTTCCTGACTTAGTCGGTTTTCTTCAACAGACTTGTACCCTTTTTCTGCTGAACTTATGCCCTCAAAATGTTTATTTTGTGCATTATCAACAATATACTCCTCCACCGACTTGTGCCCTTTTTCAACAAGACTTGTACCCTTTTCCTCCTCCGACTTAGTCGGTTTTTTTTCCGAACTTAGTCGGTTTTCAGTTTTTACTTTTATTCTTAATGTCTTCAATATGGATACCTCTTCAATCCAAGATGACACCAAACAGGAAATCTGTTCATCCCAACTCATTTTATGAAGTTGCCCGTCAATTTCAATATTTTTCAACGATTCCCTTAATTTCGGTTGCCACTTTTCATCTATTTCCAACCAGTTAAGCCACTCGTTAGCAAAGTCAGACATTGTATATCGCACTAACGGAATGATGGTTCTGAATATCGGCTCATCAATGAAAACCGGAGCCGCATTTTCTACATAACGAGGTAAGTATTTTTGTGTATTCCGAATACCGGAACCAATTTCATCCGCCCAGCCTAATGCCGTAAAAAACTTACGAATATTTGGATTCTTAGGGTGTGGATTGAAGTTGTTCAAATCCATTATTCCGTGAAAATATGGATTGTTCGGATTGAGCGTTCGCACAGCATCTTCTTCAATAATTACTTCAGTTGCAACACCATCCGTATATTCGCGATGGCAAATAATGTTCCCGATTACTTCTCTGAAAATTTTGTCCCGCAAATCAATCCTTTGGTCGCCTTCCATATAAAATTTGTCGGGCAAATGCCGGTTGATAAACTCTTTCAGTTGCAGATAAGTATCAATCAAATTAGTGCGAAGCGTAAGCCGGTCATCCCACCGATCTTTGTTTTTTATGCGCACCATTGCTTCTACCTTGTAAGCAGGCAATAAATTCTGAATGGTCAGGTCTTTTCCGAAGATAAGCGCTGCCGCCAACGAAAAACCTTCTCGATTATTTTCGTAATCTTTCCAATACAAAACAGCATCCCGCAGCATCTGCATATTATCAACAGCTAACCAAGGGTGGTCAAACCGATTACTATAAATCAAGTTCCGAGCCTTTACAAACAAGGATTCGTCCATATCCGACATTTTCAATCCCGGATAAATATGCATTTCGGTATATATAGTCCGCTTTTTCAAATATAATCCGCTGATGGTATGTTGATTGCCGGTTACATCCAAATCTGTTTCATATTCGCGAATATAAATCCTGCCTGCGTGGTCGTGTACCTGTGAACTTGCAGGCACTTGAATTACAATAATTGTTTTCCCCTTATATTCCATCGGCGATGGATTAAGATAAAGAACAGGATTAACATTATCTTTTGAGTTTAATGCAGAAGCTATATTTTTAAGAAAAGATGCCTTATCCTCTGGTTGGATACCCAAAACAGAACCATCATCATCCACGCCTAAAAGAATATATCCTCCCCTTGTGTTGGCAAAACTTACGACTGTTTCGTACAACGACGCAGGCACTTTTTCTTTCGCTTTCTTGAACTCAATGGAAATACCCTCTCCTTGAGCTATCATTTTGTCTATTTCTTCGACTGTCATAAACTCTTGATTCGAGGCTGTAAAGGTACTAAAATTTGAATGAATTTTGCATTTTTGCGCTATATTTCAATTAAAATCATTCATCCACTACGCAACGAATGGAGTGTCCTTCATCAAGCGAACTGCCTTGCATAATTAAGTTGCTATTTTCCCAAATAAGTAAAGAATACGCTGTTATTGAATCTATTGACACATTGCTCCAATATAAACCGATACAATATGTTTGAAACAGACTGCCATGTTTACCGCGATAGCTGACAGCAGGCAAAAATAACATATTTCCGTTCCCCTTATCAGTGTATCTTCTGCCGTTTATGCCTCTTATGCTAACCGGCTCACTGATTACTTTTGTGGTATCAAGCAAACTAAGCATCTCTTTCGCAGTTGGTACTCGCCAACCGGCAGGACAGGGATTATTCTCTGCTTCCCATTCCATAGAAACATTATCTTGAATACCATCCCATTCTCTCATTCCGACAGTATCAACTTGCTGTGAAAAAGATTTATCCCATTGGATATTACCATTGGAGTTTACCAAAGGGTCGGCGCTACTCCAACCCGTTTTTCTGTTCCATTGATAGAACATACCCGATTTTTCGGGACTTTCGGCAAAATGTCCGGGCGCAGCGATATTGCGTGTCGCCCATTTTACGCCATTTATAACTACTCCTTTATCGCTATCAGCACGGCTGTTGCAAGCGGCAAATACTGAGCTAATCAAACATACAAGCGATAAGTTACATACTTTAATTAAATTTGTTCGTGTCATAATGTTACTCTTTTATTTGTTAATACTCATTTTTTCACTAACCGCACCCGTCATAAAAATTTTTGAGTTCATTAATTCTTCTCATATCTTCTTGAGACATTTGTTTGTGTTCACATCTTTCCCAATATTTTATGACATCTTGATTATTTATGCTCTTATCGTCTGATTTGACTTCATAATTTGCTTTTACCTTATTATCATTAAGAAAATTCAAAATCTTTTTTCTGCTATGAATTCCATTATCAAAACAATATTTTAAGCAGGAAAAAACGTATGAAATCAACATTTTGTTACCAATTAAACTGAACGGCTCTTCGGGCTCTAAATAACAGTTATGTAATAACGAAACAGTTAATTGCAACAAAAATGGTTCGTCAAGACCTACGATGATATATTCTTCTAAATTATTATCGTAGTTATGGAATAAATATAAGGGATATAACCTTAATGCCAATGATTGTAATGCCTGCTGCCGAATATATCTTGATTTTTTTTGATATAAATCATAAAATTTATCTACAATGTGTGAATTCTTTAACTCATTTTCTTTATTTATTTCCATAAGTCGTTGAAAATCACTTTCTTTATCCTCGTCATATTTTTCATCTACCATATCAGCTTTGAGTAACTCAATGAGCATGGATAAATTATTTTCCTCTTCTGGAGCGAAAAAATGCAAATAACTGAAACACACAACTATAAATGCTTTTTCTGTCTCTCTGATATAATATTCAGAGCTAGTTATGTAATCTGTGCTTTCTAAAAACAATTCTGCTACATCTTCAAAAATGTGTTCTGAATCAGAGCATTTCTTGAAAATATAAAATGGATTTATAAGGACGGCATTTTGCCATTCATTACGAAAAATCGTAAATAACTCTTGTAACTCTTTCGTTTTCACTTTCAAAATGGTTTTTCATTAAACATTGACAAATACGCTGATTTAGCCCTATTTGCCGTTGTGGGTTTATTTTTGATTTGGTCTTTGTTAAACGGCTTATAATCATTGTTATCGGGCAGCGACGGCTCAATTTTGTACTCAGTAAGGTTTGTACAATCAAACATATCAGAATAATCCGGCAGTTTGGTTATAAATTTTGTCCGTCCACTAATAATAACCAATGCTTGACCCACTTCCATAGCTGCAAGTTGATTTGCTGTTATAAGTAGCTGTGTATCAGAAATATTACCTACACGGATAAAACGATGTCCACATTTGTTAGACAATTCTTGCAGAGTGTTCCAATTTGAAGTTCTAAATGCCATCCAAACATCTGCAGTTGAAAGAATTGTTTCTGCCGCAGAAGGTCCATAAATGTCATTTAGTTGACTTAAAGATTGTAAAACCAAAGTTAAACGCATATTTCGACTTCTCGACGCACTCATCAAATGAGGGAGATTTGGGATTGAACCTCCAATATTTCCTAACTCTTCGAGGACTAAATGCAGTTTCAACGGTAATTTCCCTTTATATTTATTGTCGGCAAGAGAGATGAAGTGATTAGTAAGTTGAGAAACCAGTATTCCTGCTAATTCACCGAATACCCTATTCTCGTCAGGAATTATAATGTATATAGCCAAGGGTATATCTGCATCCATACTTGCAATATCAATCTCGTCATTACAGAGTAATGTCTTTATGGCTTCTGTTGTAAAAAACTTAGTCAGTATCATCTGCGTTTCTGCAATAACACAAGTTCGTGTAGTTTCTGCTGTTATTGCGAGGTATCCTTCTAATAAAGGTTTTGCGGGAGAGTTAAAAGGCAAAGATTTACAAATGTCGTTTAATAATCCGTCTCGCATTATCGTTCCATCCCTGTGAGCCGTACCGGAATCTTCCTTCAATATTTTTGACGCTTCCAATAAGTTACACTGCTTTTCAGTGCCAAATTCGACAAGAATATTGAGCAATGCTCCAAGTAAGTTTTCACGTTGAATTTTCCAAAAAATGTCGTTAGTAGGACCTTGCGACAGAGCATTTATGATTTCCTTAACATTTTGTTGCGACTTATCTTTTATTCCTTTGTGATATAGCGAATGAGCATACTTCAAAGGATTCCATTTCATAGAATGTAGTGGGTCGCGAAAATTAACAACAACTATTTTATGAGTATCTTGGGCAAAACAGGCAGTATTTCTGAAAATTTCGCCTTTAGGATCGATACAAATAAACGACTCTTTTCCTTCGATAAACGAGCGTATTTGTGGCATAGTACCTCTTCTGCTCTTTCCGCAACCGGGAACACCAAGTATTACTGTATTTCCCTCCCCTGTATGTGCATAATTTTTTTCATTCTCGCGGTATAAAATAATACCTGCCCCACTATTTTCTAATACATTTTTTATGTCCGGTTTTTCAGACCATTTTTCGCTTTGCATATTTTTTAGTTATTACATTAATTTTAAAGGTTTTGCATATTCTATTTCTGATATACTAACAATTTTCAAATTATCAACGTTTTTCAGAAGATAGTTCTTTTTACTTTCGATAGTTTTATCAGAGATATACAGCACAACATTTGCGTGGATAGCAATGCGGTTTACCATCTCAACAAAGTATTTGCCAACATCTTCTGAAATTTGTTCAATCAATTCGGCATCTAATTCAAAACCGACAACCCCATAATAATCGTTCGCATATTCGCTATTCGATTTTATATCCAATTCTGCGGTGTCGATACTACTTTTTGCACCTTTTATTCTGAACTGCAAGAAAATATCGCGAGAAGAGAAATCAATTATGTTCTTGCCCTTATAATCTTCAGCAATATTTCTCGAAATGTCTACTGTGCCAACGAATTCTTTTACAGGCAACAACGAGTTCGGTTGTGTTTTCTTTACGATTTTCATATTTATAAACTTTAAATGTTATTCATAAAAACCTATTTTATCAATAATGCCATATTCCAATGCTTCTTCAGCCGAAAGTGTATAGTCGCGTTCGAGGTCTTTTTCTATATCAGTAATTTTTTTACCGGTGAACATTGAATAATACTTGTTCATTTGTGCCTTTGTCCGAAGAATACGGTCTAACGCGATTTTCATATCGGTGGCTTGTCCCTGCGCACCTCCGAGTGGCTGATGCAGAAGAATGGAACTGTTTGGGGTTGCGTATCTTTTCCCTTTTGTACCAGCGGCGAGCAAAAACGACCCCATCGAGAATGCCCTGCCGCAAGCAACGGTAACGATTTCGCAACCTTTCTGCTTTGCAAATTCCATTGCATCGAATATCGCTAAGCCATCATCGGTATAACCACCGCAACTATTTATAAAAAGGATTATTGGTTCTGGCGATTTTTTGCTGAGAAAACGTATCTCGGATACAAGTTTCTCGGATGCTTTTTCATCGACATCATGAAGCCAAATGATTCGTTCTTTGTTGAGTTCGTAGGCAGTACGGGTTACTGCTTCTTCCTTTTCGTTCATTCGAATGATAAATTCAGAGTTCGATTCCATAAAAATTTATTTTTTTAAGTTGTTTAATTAGTAACTATTGGGCTTTCAGTTGGAATGTCCGTTGTCTTCAAAATCGTATTGCTCGCTGTTCATTTCTCTAAATTTTGCATAAACTTTCTTGACGACAGCACTGTCGGTTAAAGGTTCTAAAAGTTCTTCACCATTGTCATGAACAACTTTTTTCATTATAAAAACTTCAGCAGGAATTTCCATATCGATTTTGGATTCATCCTCTACAAGTGGTGTTAAAATAAGGTAATTATTCCCATCCAGATGTTTGATAGTCGAAAGTAGTTCAAAAACCAAACTGTCACCGTTGTCGTCAAATATCTCGACAACTTCTACTTCAGTTTTCTCTGTTGTAGATTCTTGTCTTCCAAGACTTGATAAAATATTTCTTTTCATGACTGTAAAAAATTTAGTTTGCCTACTCTTTGAAATGGATTTTCAGCGTTATCTCCCTTTATATTTGCTTCAAAATTTCAAATGGAATTTTTATTTTCTAATTAAAAATTCAAATTAAAATAGTTTGTCCCATAAATTTTTTAAAATCTATGGGACAAAATTAAAATTTTATCGAAATTGATCTGTGTTGGAAAATTAGTGGAATTGAATATTTATACCGCAACGTAATTTTTTTCTTCTTGGGAATAGTGAGAAGAAATATTATCTGAAGGGAAAAGTAATACATTGGAATGAAGTCTATCGTCGCTAGATACTGTTAAACAAGCATCCTTTAAGGTCATTTTTTCTTTTTCAATAAGATAAATTATATAACGCCGAAATATTAGTTTGGATACAAAATTACCAATATTTTGCTCATAGTCAAATTCATTTTTTCTCTGTTGCTTACCAAAATCTGAACCAAAACCCAATCCTCCTTTTATGATATTTCTTATTTGTTTTTTTTCTTCTTTTTTTGCGGCATTAAAAGTTTCTTTATTTGTTTCCCAAGCGTTAATAATTAAAGGTAACTGCTCATCAATTATTTTTTCGATGTCATTGCATATATACGATTTGTTCAAAAATGAAAATTGTTTATTCCCATTTTGATGGACATAGTTGTAAAAGTTATCGAAAATTGATTTAGTAATAGTTGATTCTTGTACTTCTTTATCAACTAAATGTTTAATCTTGTTGATATAATATTTTCGCGTGGGCTCTGCGCAAAGAACCAAATCTTTATTATCGATGTCAATAAAAACATTACTGTTTTTCTCTTTAATAAAACTGATTATTGGTGGATATAAATCCCGAGTGCAATTTGTTAGTATTAAATATTTTATATTACTATAACCAAAAGAAATCATTTTTTTTATAAAGCTATAACCTTGTGCGATAAGAAGTCTATCTATATATTCTACAGGCTTGTCCCATATTTCTATATCACATATCATAACATCAATGTCCGAAAGTGATTTAATCCCAAAATCAGCATACCATCTGAAACTGGTACTTGATTCACTCAATGCAATTTCAAAATCATCAATTTTAGATGCATCCATTGCCTTTTTAATAGCAGATATATCTGGACTCAAAAAAGTTATATTCGCATTTTGAGCTTCTTTTTGAAATGACTGTATTCTATAATCTGTATTTAATTCATCTTCAATGTATAAAATATTTATTTTTTTACGCGTCAAATCAAATTCCGTTTTGTTGTTTTGCTTTATAGTTTGCGATAATTTTTCACATAGATTTTTAATTTTATCTTGGATATTGTTCAAATTCTCAGGAGTAATACTCATTTGGTTTATATTCTGATAAGCTGTTTTTTGTTCTTCGTTCATATAATAAATTAGGCATCCCAAAGTACGTAAATGTTCCTTAGTAGCAGGAGGTGAACTCCCTTCAATTGTATGAAATATGGTACGAATCATTCCATCCGGATCACAAAAATTTTTCAATGAATACTCAAAATCTATTTTCGACATTTGAGTCATTCCTTTTATTTTTTCAATCCATTTTTCAATTGGCTCTAAAACATCTATGAACTCATGTGATAATGAAGGAGTAGAAATAATTTTTTTATCGGCATATTGGGAGATTATATCTTTTTGTTTCAAAAATGAAACAAATAAAATCGGCAATTTTATTCTTTCTTTTGTACGAATGTATTGTTTAACTAATTCAATTCCAGCCATATCAGAATAATTTATTGTATCACTTTCATGGTTCCACTTCAATTCACACAATACAATAATACCAGTTATTTCTTTTTGTCGTTTATTTTCGTCTAATTTTTTTTCTAATGTTGAATAGTTAAGGCATAACTCAATATTTGTGTCAAGATGCAAATTTATTAATTGCTTCTTGATATATTCTACAGAATCATCATTGTTCCAACAAATTAAAACTGTGTTCATCTCATTAGCCATTTTTTTAGATATAGAATTTTTTATGGCTGTAAAATTACAAACTTATTTTTTTATGTGCAAACCCTTGTCACTTTTCAGAAACTCCTTTTTCCGAAAAAAAGGTTCATATACTTTTGCGCTACGTCACTATCTTATACAAGAAAATATGGAGACCTTGGTAGATAACTTTTGTATAAATCTATGATTGTTTGTAATCAATAAAAGACAAACTCCCTCCTTGCCTTTAACTTTTGAGGGTATTAATTTGAATTTAATTGATGTACTCATTATTATTATTTTTAAGAATTTATCATAACTTGAATCCTTTTGAATAGTTATCTTTATTGTAAATAGGTGTGTTGCATATAGCCGGTTTACCATCAACTATTTCTTCATATTCTTTCAAACGTTTATCAGTCGAATAAGGATTAGCATTGGGGAATTGTCCGTTCTTCTGCTTTTTATCAGATTCATCTTCGCTTTGGTCAATCGGCTTGAGCGAAAGTTGTATTTTCCTATCCAAAGCGGACAATTCCGTTTTGAGGTCTTTCAGTTCGTTTTCTTTTTTCCATGTTGATTTAGAAATTTCCTGTAATACCGGCAAATCAACTGACAGCTTTACATTGTCTTTTTCGTATTTCTCAATGAGTGTCGGTATCTTTTCCAAAGCATGAAGAAAAAATTGCACCGCCAACTTCGGGTCGTTGGCAATATGACCGTTATTGAAACTGTATTTTACATGTCCTTCTCCCTCAACGAAAAAACGATTTTCCTTCATAAACAAGCCTTCTTTCATGCTGTCTTCGGTTTTAACGAGCAATTTGAATCCGTACAGTTCCCCGATTGGATAATGTTCGCCATGCGTAGTGGCATGGTCAGCGAGATGATTGAGTTTTGCAGCAAGTGTTTTTACATCATCGCTTTCAACTCCTTCAAGTTTTAGCGGATTGAGTTTATTGCCCTCTTTATCAAACTGTAAGCGGCTATTAAAGGTATCCAAATCGCCTTTCATTCGGGCGATGAGTTCACTGTTTCCATCCACCGTACGGGCAGTGTCTTCCAATTTAATTACGGAAACTGCTTTGTTCTGATTAAAACTTCTGTGTTCGCTTTCAAGAGCGGTGATTTTCTTTTCCAAACGCGCTTTTTCCAACAAGTCGGTATTACCGGAAAGGATAGCGACATATTCTGAAAAATTCATTCCGCTTTGTTCGTCCATACTTCCTTCGTCAATACGGCGACTTCCCATATTGTTGGTTTTAAGTTGTGTAATAAATAACTGTTTGTTATGCAAAAGGTTGAATTTGTAACTGTCCAGTGATTTTTCAACAGCGTAAATGATTACATCTACTTTGTTGTCAGCGGACAGTTTGGCTACTTCATTACCCTTGCGGATTGCTCTGCCTTCTCGCTGTTCCAAATCCGAAGGTCGCCAAGGGCTATCTAAATGATGAATGGCAACAGCACGTTGCTGTGCGTTAACGCCTGTTCCCAACATTTCGGTACTTCCGAACATTACGCGGATATTTCCCTCATTCATTCCCTGAATCATCGTTTTACGCGCTGCCTCTGTTTTTGCTTCCTGAATAAACCGGATTTCATGGGCAGGTATTTTGTGGTCTTCAACAAGTTTGCGTTTGATTTCCGAATAAACATTCCATTCACCCGGCTTATACGTTCCCAAGTCGGAAAATACAAATTGCGTTCCTTTTTCCTTATCATATTTTTTGTAGTATTCTGCTATTTGTGCTGCACAGTGTGAAGCTTTGTTGTCAATATGGTCATCGTATCTGTCTCTGTCAATCATTCGCATATCAAGCGACATCTTTCGGGCATAGTCGGTTGCAATCAGCATTTTGGCATTCATTTCTCTATCGTCAAGTGGAGCGCGTCCGAGCAGTGTGGCATCGCCGTTTTTGGCAAAGGCTATTAACTTCTTTATAAATTCTTCCTGTTGTGGAGTTTGCGGAATACTGTGCAGTATTTCGTTCTTTACAGGTCGGTCTATACCAATATCTTTTGCTGTGCGAAAATCCGTTATCTCACTGTAAAAAGAAGCCAGTTCGGGAACTTTGATAAAATAGCGAAAACGTTCCTTTTGTACGATTTCATTGGTTACCGAAAATTCATAGTCAGTCGATTTTTTAGCAAATACGGCTGCCCACGCATCAAAGCTGTTGATATTTTGCCGTTCTATTTCCTGCGGACGCAAATATTTGAATAACAGATATAATTCAGTCAGCGAATTGGAAATGGTTGTACCTGATAGAAAAGTGGCTCCTAAATCTTTTCCGTTTCTCTCTTGAATGGTGCGTAAGGCAAAAAGCATATTCAAGGCTCGCTGACTGCCGTCGGGATTGCCCAAACCCGCCACGCGCTCATGACGTGTGTTGAACATCAAATTTTTGAAACGATGACTTTCATCTACAAAAATGTGATCTATACCCATTAATTTGAAATCAACAACATCATCTGTCCGGTTTTTGATTTGTTCGGTCAGTGTCTTTATTTTGACTTCGAGATTATCTCTTCGTTTTTCTACACCTTTTAGCATTGCTCTGGATATGTCTTTGCCTTGGGAACGCAATACTTCCAAATTCTCATAAACGCTATCCAACTCTTTTTCCAAGATTTGCTTTTGAATTTCAGGAGATTGGGGTATCATACCAAATTGGTCATGGGTAAGAATAACGGCGTCCCAACTGTTATTTTTTATTTCATTGAAGATTTTAACACGGTTCTTTGGCGTGAAATCTTCCTTGCCCGGATAAAGAATTTTGGCATTCGGATAGGCTTTTTTGAATGTTGCTGCAATTTCGTGAACATTGGCTTTCAGTCCGATTATCATAGGTTTGTTTGCAAGTCCCAAGCGTTTCATTTCATAAGCGGCGCAGCACATTATCAATGTCTTCCCTGCCCCTACTTCATGGTCGCAAATTCCACCGTTATTTTGTTTCAACATCCATACCGCATCTTTCTGACTTTGATATAAATCAGTAATACCCAAATTTTTCAAATTCAGGTTTGGGAAAGTTTGATGCGAACCGTCATATTGAGGACGTACAAAGCAGTTGAATTTTTGATTGTAAAGGTCAGCCAAACGCTTTTTAAATTCAGGCGATTGACCATTTAACCATTCCGGAAAACCATTCCGGATTTCATCAATTTTTGAGTTTGCCAGCTGTATTTTTTCGCCATCTCGGACTTTTATTACTTTCATTTCGCCAAATTCATCGGTTACTTCCATGCTTTTAGAAATATTTGGAGTCGTGTTCAAGAGAGCGTGTTTCATCAATGCAACGCCGTCATACTTGCGAAATTCACCTCTGACACAGTATTTATCATTTATATTGGCATTACAGTAAGAGGCATTGACGGAATACTCATCTCTTGTATTGGAATAATGAACATTGGTATCCACATCGAAAAGATAACTTGCGTATTTGCCATAGATGTTTTGCGGAATCCAGCGTTCGCCAAAGTTAAATTCCAATTCTTCAAAAGTTATCGGGCGTGGCGTGGCGTCCTGCAAGGCTTTCAGCGATGCTGCGGTTTCAAACCGGTATTCGTTTTGAGGGTTGTCTTTCGTGTACTGTTCCAATGCTTCAGCTTTTTCAACAACATTGCCGGCAATGAATTTGTCTGCCACTTCATAATTGCGGATAAGTGGATTGTAATAAATTCGTCCGTGTAAATCTTCGAGCATTTCCTCACGGTTTTTTTCGGGCATTAGTGAAAGCATATATTCAGTATTGACATCTCCGAATTTATTAAGCGATGCGGAAAGCGCTTCCATTGAATCGGCAGCTTCGGTTATCTCATTGGGATTGAATGAAACAGGTTTTAAAAATATATCGGCTTTTTCTAATTTTCCGTTTACAGAATGTTCCAGCGACAATATTTCCGTTCCGCCTATATCCATTTTGATTAAATCAAGATTTTTGCGGTCGTTCAGGTTTCCGTAACGGCGTACAAAATCATCATACAGAGTATTAAGTGATTCACGTAATTCGGGGTTTTCTATCCTTTCGGTTGCCTCGTAATTGTACAATAAATGGTACGTATCGCGAAATTTGATATACTGCTCTGCTTTTGCCTTTTGAATATCATTCACTTCCAAAGGCATAAAAACAGCATCGTCGCGATAGCGTTCTTTCAGGAAACCAACTTGTCCTTTGTCAATAACCAATGAGCCTTGTTTATGAAAATCCATTACAGCAGCAGCAAATGGGCGCGGTTCTAATGGAAGTTCTGCCGGTTTTTCTTTTATCGGTGCAGAATGTGGATTGGTCTGCGGTCTATTTTGTTGTGTTTGTGGAGCCGGTTGTGAGAATAAATTAAGCTGGCGCCGGTCTGTTGCCTGTTTTGCTTTTTTACCTGTTTTCTTCTTGGTTATTTGTGTGCGTTCTTCTTCTGAAAAACCAAAAAGGTCGTAGAGCGACATAAGCGGTTCTTGGTTGGAAGAAGGCGCAGGTTTGGTCGTTTGTGATTGCTTTTGTGTTTGTTCCTGTGGTTTTTCTTCTGTGTTTTCCTTATTTCCGTTTATATAAGGGCGTTTCGCTACAAACTCGTCCCATTTTCCTTGCTTGACGGCTCTCACTGCTGCATCTATTTCCTTATAATCATCAGGGGACAGTTCCGGTTGCTTATCGTGAATTTTCACATCACGCAAATCCTCATCAGAAAAGAGGTCGTCGAAACCAAGTGAATTTTCTTCCCAATCAAGTTCACGAGCGCTTTTTCTTCTATTGGCAGGCGCCGGTTCATGTGCATAATCTTCCGGGGTTGGTAAGTTTTCAGGCGCAGAACGTTTTTCTGCATCGTTTATCATTTCACCCATTGTTTGCCAGTCCTGTTCAGAGGGCTGGTATTTTGAATTAGTAAAATATTCTTCGACGGCTTGCCAAAAAGGGGTGAGTTCATCAGGATAGGTTCTTTCTTCGGTTACTTTAGCCTGTGTCTGCTCTTGTTGCGGTGCATTCAAATGGTAATGCTCCAAATCTACATTCCGCCAAATGTCTTCTTTCAGCATATTTTTCAATTTTTCAGCTATTTCCTGCATTCCTCCCTTGTGTAAATGTATCATTCCCGGCTTACCGTAGAGGTCTTTATCGGGAAATGATTCCGTCTGAACGACACGGCTTAAATCTTTGAAATAATTATTGATGGTAATTCCATTGGATAGTGTGCGGGTCTGAATAAATGCCTGTTCGTCAGGTGTTAATATACCTTTGCTACTGTCTTTTTGCAAAATGATTAAGTCCGAACCGACTTCCGTTCCGGCATTATCCGACATTAAGTTGTTGGGTAAACGAATTGCCGAAACAAGGTTACAGCTTTCCATCAGGTATTTGCGTACCGGCTCGTTCTGCGGACTGTTCATCACGCCCTGTGAAGTGATGAATGCCACAATACCGCCTTCACGCAAATGGTCTATACTTTTGAGAAAAAAATAATTGTGAATGGCTCGTGTAGATTGACGTTTTACAGGGTCGTTTGATTTCGTAAAAGAGGCATCAAAAACAGACACATCGCCAAAAGGAATATTTGAAGATATAACATCAAATTGATTATCCGGTCTGTTTTCAATTTCTTCAAAGCCTTTGATATGTACCTTATCTTCGGGATGCAAGTGTGAAAGAATTTTGCCTGTAAGCAAATCTTTTTCAAAACAGATGGATTCGACATTTGGAAATGAATTTTTAAAACTGTTGGCAAATGCGCCGTTGCCTGCCGATGGGTCGAGAAAGCGGGAGGGTGTGATACCATTATCTTTCAGTGTATCTGAAATGACATTAACAATTTCGGGAGGCGTATAAAATGCTGTCAATACCGAATTTCTCATCTTATTAAAATAGCTTTTGTATTCCTGTTCGTTTGCGGAATTGTTGCTAATGAGAGATTGCAAATCGGCAACCAATGGAAAGAGTTCCATTTCGGATTTTGTCCAAAAGGCTTTATCCGATTCCCTTTCTGTCGGATAGAGGATGCACTTCAATCCGCCAAATCCGCTATATTGTCGCAAAACCTCTTTTTCCGCTTCCGTTGCTTTTCTTTTTTCATTGTCAAGAGTGTAAGCTATTCGGATTGCCTCTATATTGGTTTGCAAATGCGTTTTTTTATTATATGCCATGGCTTTCGAGATAAAGAGCGATTGTTCCGGTCAGTTCTGTGTAAAGCAGGTCGTATTCAGGTTCGTAGGCAAAGCCGTCTGAAAGCGGATATTGAGCAAATACGGATTCACATTCGGGCAATAATTTCATTGCCATTTCCTTTGCTTCGTCTTCCGGTACTTCGCCCGCAAACTCATTCCAGAGGATATTAACCAAAGTGTCATGTTTTGAAAAGTGCAACCTGTTAAACAATACGGCGTTCGCGTCTTCCAAAGCTTCTTCGGGAGTACCGCCGTCTCGAATAGTTTTCTCGTATGCCTCTGTTGCTGCATTGGTACAAGTTAGAATAAAACGGCTGTCACTTAACCGTTCAGGATGACTTTCCCGCAAAAAAGCCATTAATGATAGCCGAAAATAGGATATATCCGGCGCATGTTTTTTTCTGTTCATATTTTTTTGATTATAAAATGAACGCCAAAGTTTGTAAGAAAAATGGTTGGATTTGTTGATTGTTTGGTGAGTTGTAGGGGTTTTCCGAGTATTAGAAGGGGTTTGCATAGGTTTAATTTTTTAACCAAAAATTCCGGTTACTATAATGTTCTATTTGGAATTATCATAAACATAATGTGAATATTTTCGATTCTGTGCAAACCCCTGCCAACGCAGTGCAAACCCCTACAACTATGCTGCTACTTATCTTTTCGTGAAAGTTGTTTATTTACTTTTGCTTTTGCGCTACTATTGGCGTAATAATAAAAAAATCAAACAAAAATGAATGAAAATTTAAAAGACAAAGATGTCTTGTTACTTAAGGTCAAAAATCATGGTGAATTGTTTGCTGCAACGCAAAACAAGGAAGGTATAACGGAAGGAATAAAGCCGGACAGCCCTGACAATCCCAACTTAATCAAATTAGATAAGGGCGGGAATATACTCGAAAACTTCTTTCAAAACTATATGCGGCAGGCAAAAAATCCTACGCAATTTGAATTTTTCAAAGTGCCGGCAGAAAAGTTGATGGAAGCATTTGGAAATTTGCAAAAGGCGTTTCAAAATCCGGACACGCCGGAAAACAAAAAATTTATTGAACTGCACAGAGTTAATCCCGATAATCCAAAACAGGCTCAAGCGCAGTCATCTGAAAAAAGTTATGCCATTCAACCTGACCTTGTCGATTGGCAAAAGTTTGAAAGATACGGTGTCACACGAGAATCATTAGAAAAATCGGGCAATTTGGAAAAATTACTCAATTATCAAAAAACAGACCTGATGCCTGTTGCCTTGAAATTTGATGACGAAACTTTACCTACAGTTGCACGTTTTTCATTGCATAAACAGGATAATGACATTTTTAAGCCAAATATTCAGCTTATCCATCATAAACCCGATTTGGATCGTCCTTATTATGGGGTAAAATTCACTGAAGAAGGTAAAAATAATTTACTTACGACTGGCAATCTGGGCTACGTGGTCAATGCCGAATTTACGAAAGGCGAGAAAACGCCGGTCTTTGTATCATTCGACCAACAGACCAATACATTGGCAACCTTCCATAAAGAGTGGGTGAAAGTTCCTGACACTTACAAGGGGGCAAAATTGGATGAGGAACAAAAGCAAAAATTGGGCAATGGCGAAAAGGTTGAAATAAATGGTATGATTTCCACTAAAGGCAAACCATTTGACGGTGAAGTGCAGTTTAATGCTGATAAAAAATATTTTGAACTGATTTTTAACAACAATCAAAAGCAATCTCAAAATCAAAAACAGGATACAGGACAAAACGAAACAAAAGAGGTTCGTATTCCTAAAAATATTCTTGGTGTTAATTTGACGGAAAAACAACAGGGAGATCTGAAAGCCGGAGAAAAAATCTATGTATCCGGAATGAAAGACAAAGAAGGACAGGATTTTAATGCCTACATAAAGGTTAATGTAGAGAAAAACAAACTGGATTTTTTCAAATATAATCCCGACAAGGCTAAAAAACAGAGCTCAGAAGTTATTCCCGATAACGCACATAAAACGCAGGTTGCCAAAAATAATAACGGTAATACAACAGAAGCAACCAAAAATGTGAATGAGCCAATGAAAAGCGGTCAAACACAACCAACTGAGAAGCAAGCCGAAAAGCAGGAACAGAAGAAATCCAGAGGAATGAAAATGTAATATCCACCACTAAAATCCAAAAAAATGAAAACAGCAATAATAGCAGAAAAACCGAGCGTAGCTCGCGAAATAGCGGCAATTGTCGGCGCTAATAAAAAGGAAGACGGCTTTATGTCTGGCAATAACTATATGGTTACGTGGGCTTTCGGACATTTAATCCAGCTTGCCATGCCCGAAGATTACGGTATTAAAAGTTTTGTAAAGGAAAATCTTCCGATTATTCCTGAAGAATTTAAATTAATACCTCGACAAGTGAAGGATGGAAAAGAATACAAACCGGATGCCGGAGCGCTCAAACAACTAAAAATTATCAAGCAAGTATTTGATAATTCAGACCTTATAATTAATAGTTGCGATGCCGGAAGAGAAGGCGAGGCAATTTTCCGATATATCTATTCTTACCTTAATTGCAATAAGCCGTTTCAACGGCTTTGGATTAGCAGTTTGACGGATAAAGCCATTAAAGAGGGGCTTCAAAATCTGAAAGATGGAAGCGTTTATGATAATCTGTATCAGGCAGCTAAAGCGCGTTCAACTGCTGATTGGCTTGTGGGTCTGAATTCGACTCAGTCATTGAGTATTGCAGCCGGACGCGGGATATTTTCGCTTGGACGAGTGCAAACTCCTACACTTGCAATGATTTGTAAAAGATATTTGGAAAATAAGAATTTCACTCCAACACTTTTTTGGCAAATCCGCGTAGAAATAGAAAAGTCGAGTAATCCGTTTTCGGCAGTAAGCTGCGAAAAATACGAACAAAAAGAAACGGCAAACCGGATTTTTCAAATATTGCATGAACAAAAAACATTGTGTGTACAGTCGCTTGAAACAAAAACAGTTAATCAAGAACCGCCCCTATTGTACGATTTAACATCGCTTCAAAAAGAGGCAAACAGCAAGTACGGATTTTCTGCTGATAAAACGCTGACTATCGCACAAAAGTTATATGAATTGAAGGTAACAACGTATCCAAGAACATCTTCGCGTTATATACCAGCAGATGTCTTTGATGAAATCCCCGAACTGATTAAAAGTCTGGAAAATCATCCACGTTTCGGAACTTATGCTAAAACGATGGAAAACTCTGTTTTGAATATCCGTTGTGTTGATGATAAAAAAGTTACCGACCATCATGCATTATTAATAACCGAAAACAAAGCGAATGATTTATCCGGAGATGAACAAACTATTTACGAAATGATAGCCGGACGGATGCTCGAGGCATTTTCTCAAAAATGTGTAAAAGACATCACTACTGTAATACTGACTTGCGCCGATACCTCTTTCGAGGCAAAAGGCGCTGTTGTAAAGCACGCAGGTTGGCGAGCAGTTTTTGATGAAAAAGAGGAAAATGATGATGAAAACGCATTGCCTTCAATTCAGCAAGGTGATACTTTACCTATTCTTAATTCCGATTTATTGGAAAAGCAGACCAAACCGAAGCCATTGCACACAGAATCAACACTTTTAGGAGCGATGGAATCATGTGGTAAAGACGTTGTAAATGAAGCGGAACGCGAAGCAATAAAGGATTCGGGCATTGGAACGCCTGCCACACGAGCCGCAATTATCGAAACATTGTTCGCTCGCGATTATATCCGCAGGGATAAGAAATCGCTTGTTCCGGCTGAAAAAGGATTATCCGTATATGAAACGGTTAAGGATAAACAAATTGCAGATGTAGCTCTCACAGGTAATTGGGAAAATACATTAATGCAAATTGAACGAGGCGAGATGCAGCCTGAAACTTTTCAGAATGCGATTAAAATCTTCACATGTCAAATTACAAAAGAACTGTTGGATGCAAAAATTGAAGTTTCAGACAGCAACACAGTGATTTGTCCAAAATGTAAAAATGCCAATGTCCGCTTTTTTCCTAAAGTAGCGAAATGTATGGATGAGAAATGTGGATTAGTCGTTTTTCGCAACAAAGGCGAAAAGGAACTGACCGACAAACAGATTACGGAATTGCTGACAAAAGGAAAAACTTCTGTAATAAAAGGTTTCAAAAGTAAGACAAGCAAATTGTTTGATGCCGGATTAAAGTTTGACGAAAACTATCAAGTAGTATATGATTTTCCCGAAAAAAACGTAAAGAAAGGGAAAAAATAGTAACTTTGCCACTGAAAGACACGGTCATAATGGTTTATACTGTTTTGAACTGTGAATTTTAGTGGTAACTCTGCCGGAGGGATACCGGCAGAGTTTTTAAAAATCATTGGTAAAAAGTATATCTGAATATGAATAGCAAAAAAATAGAAGAACTTGCTGCAATTAAAGTGAGAGAAAAAATTTTGCTAACAGACAAATTGAGTCCATACATAAAGGATAATGACAAAACGCCTGTTTGGGATGGAACAGTATTATTATATAAAGATTGCGAACAATGTAATGAAAATCTTGTTGGAAGGGTAGAGGTACAAGTAAAAGGCGAATTGAACAATGATTTCAATAAAAAAACAATATCATTTTCTGTAGAAATTGTAGAACTTAATATTTATAAAAAAAATGGCGGTGTGATTTATTTTGTTGTCTATATCAATAAGAATGACAATAATTTGAGAAAAATATATTACGAAACGCTAACTCCTTTAAAAATAAAGAGTTATTTATCAGGAAAAGAAAATCAGAAGACTTTAAGTATCACCCTCAAAGAATTTTCAGCAAATAAAAAAAATATAGAATCTATTTTCATAAATTTCCACAATGACAGTTCTAAACAACATAGTTTTAATGATGAATCTTTTATTTCGTTAGACCAATTAACTAAAAGAAAGGACATTAAATCCATTGCATGTGAGATTTTGGACTATCCAAACGAAGATGGTTTACCGAATCCAATAGATATTTTATTTAACAATGATATTTGTTTTTATGCAAAATTTGAAGGCAGTCCAATTCCACATCCAATTGATTCGAATAATTTTAATTTAGCTGTTGTAAAACAAAATGATACTGTATTTACAAATGGGAAAGCATATAATAATTATGTAAAAACTATCCTAAAAAAAGATACGATAATTCTTACATTTGGGAAAAGTATTTCTTTTACATTTACAAAGGAATCTAACAGCTGGAAAATTACTTATAAACCAACGGATTTCCTAAGCCACAGAATTGTCGATTTAGATTTTCTAATTAATGCATTAGAAGCAAAAGGAATAAATTTTGGGAAAGATGAATTAACTATCCCATTATCCGAATTGGAAACCAATTATAAAATAGACCTTGATTCCATGCGAAAAGAGCTTGAACTATATCGTAAAATCCAACATTTTTTATATATTTTACATATTACGGAAGACCTTAATTTTGGAATAATAGAAAATTGGAATGAGTTAATGCTGTATGTAGAAGGAGTGGTTGATAAGAAACCTGTTAGTTTTACGATAGAAAATCAAGAGTCTTTTTGCCTCAATCGGAGAAAAATAGGCAACTTGGATATTCTGTTTATATTGCAAAAGGTTGAAAATACGGACGACCTTTATTACATTAGCAATTATTTTGATGGAGAATTTTTTTTAGGATATGAACGAAACGGCGTAAAATACATTTCTTCTGTTTATTCAGCTATGATTCCTGAAAATTTTAATGAACTGTCTAATGTAAATTTCCCTAATATGTTATCATCTTACAAACCATTTCTTGAACGAGATGTCAATATATTTGAATCAGCCAGTTTTGATTTATTAAATCTACTTTTTGCTTATGACAAAGCCGATAAACCAAAACAAATTATATTAGATACTGCAAAGGATATAGCAAAATGGATTCTTGATGAAAGTGATGATAGTCTTTCATATAATGCAAAATTAATTAACTACCTCCAGACTATAAAAAGAGAAAGAGTGTTAAATGCAGAAGAGCAAAATCAACTGCTTGATATCATTGGTAATTCAGATAATGATATAATGTCTAAAATTGCTTCATATTTATTGTTAGACAATCAATTAGAAGCTAATTGGCATTTTAAAAAATTAGAGAAATCATGGCAAGATGCTTTTAAATCATATCCGATTTATAAATTTTTGAAAGAAAAATAGAGATAAAGAATTAGTTTGTACCATTACAGATATTTGAGTATTTTTGCAAACAAAAAATTATCCAAAATAATGTCAGAACAAGAATTAAATAAAATCTTATTGGATGCTATTACGCTTCCGGCAGAAACTGAAATTGTTGAGTTTAAAGAGGCAAAAAACAGTTACGACTTCGACAAAATCGGCAAATACTTTTCAGCATTGAGCAACGAAGCAAACTTAAAAGGCAGGTCTTGTGCATGGCTTATTTTCGGGGTTGAAAACAATACACATCAAATTGTTGGTAGCCATTACCGTACTAACCGTAAAGATTTAGACAGTCTGAAAAAGGAAATCGGTGATAAAATCACTCAAAATATTTCTTTTATTGAAATTTATGAGTTGAAAAAACCTGAAGGCAGAGTAATACTGTTTCAGATACCCGCTGCACCGCAGGGTATTCCGGTGGCATACGAGGGGTTTTATTATGGACGAGCAAATGAAAGCCTTGTTGCACTGAACATTGAGAAGATTGAACGGATACGTAATCAGGCAATCAACCGCGATTGGTCGCGTAATATTGTTCTGGACGCAACATTTGAACATTTGGATAAAGCGGCAATTTTTAAGGCTCGAGAGCAATTCAAAAAGAAAAATCAATCTTTAGAAAAAGAAGTTGATACTTGGACTGACACGGTATTTCTTGATAAAGCAAAAATCACGCTTGACGGAAAAATTACAAATACCGCAATTTTGCTATTGGGGAAAAATGAGGCAAGTCCTCTGCTCTCGCCTGCCATTGCGCAAATATCGTGGATTTTGAAATATGCACCTGAAGGATACGAACATTTTTATACACCGTTTATTTTGAATGTAGATAAGGTACTTGCCTGCATCCGTAACACAAAATATCGTTATATGGTTGATAGCACGACACTTTTCCCTCAGGAAGTTACGCGCTATGACGAATGGGTATTGCGTGAAACGCTTCATAACTGTATTGCACATCAAGATCACAGCAAAAGCAGTCGTATAATAGTTTTGGAATACGAAAACAGATTGATTTTTGAAAATGCAGGTGGTTTTATTCCCAACTCGGTAGAAGAAGTAATACACTTCGATCGTCCGCAACCATATTACCGCAATCGTTTTTTAGTAGAGGCGATGGTGAATCTGAATATGATAGACACGATTGGCAGCGGAATTAAGCGGATTTTTACAACGCAACGAGAGCGGTTTTTCCCATTGCCGACTTATGATATTTCGGATGAAAACCATACAGAAGTAACCATTTATGGAGAGCTTATTAACGAAAATTATTCGCGGCTGTTATTCAAACATCCCGAATTGAGTTTGGACGATGTGATTTTATTGGACAAAGTACAGAAAAAACAGCTGATCAGTGAAACAGAAATCCAGCATTTGCGGGATTTGAAATTGGTTTTAGGTGAAGATTCAAGTTTGTTTATAACGGAAGATATTTATACTGATGCTTCGTTTAGTAGCTGCAAAAAATTGATTTTGAATTATCTGAAAATCAATGGAACGGCAACAAGAGAAGATATAAATAATCTGATAATTCCATTATTAAACGAAAACGAAACAGAAGAAAAAAAACAAAAAAGGGTCGCCAATATCATATCTAAATTGGCATATACCGATAAACAAATTGAGAACGTTTCAAAATCAGTCAGATACCCTGTTTGGAAACTCTCTGACGACGCAAATGGTAGTAATAGGAGCGAAAAGTAGTAATAAGGAAAATGATTAAGTGCATATTTTTATTCAATTTTACTGATTTATAAACACTTACAAAATAGTAGTAATAAAGAAAAATAGTTGATACAAAACTTTTGCTTGTCATTACGGGCAGACGATTGATTTAGTATTATGGCAAAAAAACGTCAAGGACATTATTGTAAAATTTGCGGCAAGTATAAAGCCAATGAGAAATTCAGCGGCAGAGGACACGCTCAACATATCTGTAAATCATGTGCTCCATTACCCATAGTACGAAAAAATGAATTGCAACGTATGAATAGGGTTGAACAAATCGCTGAAAAACTTCGTCCTGCGAAAGAAGAATGGGATTTACTTGAAAAATATTCCAAAAACAAAAAATACCCCGAACTGCAGGAATATGCCGGTGATGTATTGGAGTATCACAAACAAAGGAGAGAACTCCGCAAGCCGCAAATTGAAGAAGTCCTTTACAGCGATCTTGAAGATGATATGAAGGAGGAAATTGATGATAATTTATATGAAGACTTCCTTTTTTTCTTGGAAGAAAAAGAAATTATGCCGGAAGAAAAACATCTAAAAAAGATTACCAAAGGAATAATCGACTCATACATAATGTACTATCATTTGCGTATTATCCCTGATGATTCTTGGAACGAACGGATGAAGCAAGTTTTGGAAGCAGCTGTTAGTGACTTCAAAGATACCGATTTAGAAATGTGAAACACACTAGGTTCAGTTTCGATAAAATGACTAAAAATCCCGCAACCCTAACCTTATTTTGATTAGAATTGTATGAAATTTAGCAAGCTGTTTCATGTTATTTTACCGAAACCCTCTTGAATCCGCTTATATATGAGATTTTTTCAAGAACATTATTTTCCATATCATTATTAAGCGCATAACCGCAACTGTTGCAGCATAATTCAATTTCAGATGCAGATGTTTTTTTGAGAGTAAATCCAATTCCCTTACATTTTGGACAATTTATGTATTTATCTTGTACAAACAAATCCCATACATTTACACCGAGCGCATCAGCAATTTTATCTAATGTTTGAATTGTTGGATTTCCATTAATTGCTTTTGACAATCCTACTGCCGACATTCCAATTTTCTTTGCCAACGCTTTTTGTGTAATTCCTTTTTGCTTGCAAATTTCAATAATTCGTAAACTCATAATATTATACTTTTAACTTATTTGGCGCAAATATAAGAAATTATAGTTATAGTTGTGTTATATTGAAATAAAAACAATCAAATATATAATTTCTACTACTCCTTCTTTATCAAATGCTGTAATTCAGGATCATCGGCAATTTTTTTCAACTCTTTCGCAACTATCTCTTTTACATCCGCTTTAATTTGATTATAGTTATATTCAATTTCCGCCTGCATCGTATCGTTACCATCCTTATCCCGAAAATCCAAAATATCTGGAATTTTCTCGTAAGCTTTTGTTTCGCGTGCAACAGCTTCATTATCCACAACAATTTCAGCATGAAAAATCTTTTGCTCAATCCGTTCATCGAAATTATCCGATACGGCGCCGACAAACATTCCCTGTGTTAAGTTTGAAATTTTACTTGCCGGAATCAAAGAATCCAATTGTGTAGAAATGGATGTGGATGTATCCTGCCTGTTAATAGTCATGGATTGGCGTTTTTGTAAAACTTTTCCAAATCGTTCGGACAAATTCTTAGCTGATTCTCCTACTACCTGACCGGAAAAGATATTTCCGACGGTGTTCATAACTACGGCTGCTTCCTTGTCGCCGTAATCCCGTTTTAACTGCGAAAAGTCCTGAAAGCCCAAACAGACTGCGACTTTGTTACTTCGTGCTGTTGCTATCAGGTTATCAAGTCCTCGAAAATAAATAGTCGGTAACTCGTCAATAATGACCGATGATTTGAGCTGACCTTTTTTATTTATAAGCTTTACGATACGACTGTTATACAATCCTAATGCCGCAGAATAAATATTTTGACGGTCAGGGTTATTTCCAACACATAATATTTTCGGTTCGTTGGGATTATTGATGTCAAGTGTAAAATCATCACCGGTCATTACCCAATAGAGTTGCGGGCTAATCATGCGTGACAGAGGGATTTTAGCAGATGCAATCTGCCCCTGCAACTGATCTTGGGCATTCCCTTCCCATGCGTCCATAAATGGACTTAAATAATTCTCTAACTGTGGATAAGACGTAAGTATCGGAAATGTATCAGCATATTTTTGATTTAGGAACTCAATAGCATGAGGAAACGTACAGTACTTTCCACCATCATAAATTCGCAAATACCAAATTATTGCAGCTAATAGGATTATAGGAGATTCAACAAAAAAATCACCCTGCTTTTGAATCCAGCTTCTATTAAGGTTAAGCATTATGGTATAGGCACTTTCGTATGCGTCCGATATATCTGTAAGTAGAGAAGGATTAAGTGGGTTGCAGCGATGCGACTTGCGGGGATTGTCAAAATTGATTACATAAAATTTAGGTGCTATCTTATATTTGTCAAGGTTATTCATCAAAGTATTGTAGGCGATAACAGATAAATCGTCAAATTTGAAGTCATAGATGTACATCGAAAACCCTTTCCGGATCTGCTGTTTAATGTAATTATTGACTATCGCGTATGATTTTCCCGAACCCGGCGTTCCTAATACTATGGACGCGCGGAACGGATTGACAACATTTATCCAACCTTTATTCCATTTCTTTTGATAGAAAAAGCGAGTCGGTAAATTGACCGAATATTCATTTTCCATCAAGCGTGTTTCCTGCATAAATGATTCATTCTCCGTATTGAAGACGTCATCCATGAGATTGTTTTTGAGTAGTCGACTCATCCACAATCCGGCAACAAGTAAGAAAATATATCCCAAAGTGAGTGTGAAAATATAAAGTGCCGTATTGGCAACAAGCGGCAGCGGCAAATACAGCAGCCACCAATTTAGGAAAAACAGGATAAATCCGAAAAACAGGCACAGGTAAATGTCCCGCCACTTGATTTTTTCTTCCTTTACACCTTTTGTACCCAAACAGGACAATGCCAAAAACACGACTGCAAAGATTTTTGTCCATAGAATGGATGAAAAAAGTCCTGTTGCCTTTTGAAAATTCATGAGAATCTTATCGACAACTCCGATATTGATACTCCAATTAACAAGTGATTGGTAGCAAAACCAATAAATGTTAATCACACAAAATAAAATACTAATAGCGCGCATAAACTCCATCGTTTTTGCCAAGCCTCTTAAATCATCTTCCTGTTGCATATAACTTTGATTTATTTGATTTTAATAATTTTTGTTTCCTGAACCTATAAATGTCTTCTCTGTTGTTTTTTCTTTTTCTTTAATCGGTGAATTAAATCATGTTCCGCTATTTCATCAGCAATATCACTTCCGGAATTAGATGAAAACAGGTCGAAAATCCCGCCCGAGTTGGAATTTTCGCCAAATTCTTTTTGCGATTTTTCAAACGGTTCAAATTCTTTTTTTTCGTATGGTTTGAAAGTATTTTCTCTGCCATTGAATAAATTATCGAATACTCGAGCCGAATATTCCTTACCCAAGTCCGAGCCGTTAAATATACTCCTCTGCTGATGGTCTATGAAAGTCGCGCCGTAAATGCGTCCATCGGCTGCGGTGCGAAAAAGTACGGATATGTTCTTTTGTTCCAAAGCTTTTTCCAATTCTGTACGAGTTTTGCATGTTTGTAAAACTTCGGAAATAACCGTTTTACTGCGTTGTTTCAGTCCCTTTTCCTTAATCGTTTCCTTTGATTTCAGGTAATGTTGTTTTAAAGATTCAAGTCCTGCTTCTTTTCCAAAAAGTGAAGATTTAAGCGGAGTTCCTACCTTTTCGCCTTTTTCATTGAGCGCCGAATAAACTAATCCTGTCACTTCGCTACGTACTTCCAAGTCCCGAAAATCACCATAAAGTTCACCTCTCGACGTTTTCACTTCTTCCACTCCTATATTATATACGGAAAGTAGTGTCTTGTAATCCTGAAAACTTTGGAAATACCACTGCCCTGCAATCGGGCGAATAACATTTGCCATTTGATGCTTTACATCGCCTTTTTCATAATCTATCTTTTTCAGTGGTAAAACATCCTGACGCTGTTTTTTGTCTGCGGCAACTAATCCATATTTTTGTTCCAGCTCACGGCATACACCCATTGAGCGGCGGCGTTCAAAATTGTGGTCAATCTTTTTGCCATTTTCATCCACCCTAAGTGACACGATGTGAATGTGTTTTCTCTCAATGTCTTCGTGCTTATATACAATAAAAGGTTGGTCGCCGTAGCCCATTTTCTGCATATACGTTTGTGCAATATCCGATAGCTGTTCATCCGTCAATTTATCTTTTGGGTCGGGATTGATGGATATGTGTAACACCGGTTTTTTCGTTCGTTTATTAGCCGAAATATAAGATTCAAACGATTGTAAACAAGTTCGCATATCAAAATTTCCGTCAGTATTTTCAATCATTTTGCTGGCAAATATGACCTTTCCTTTTTCCTTATCAACTTTTGTCTGGTTGTAAGCAAGCGCTCCATAAAGATTATTGCTTGATGATATTTTTGCAATCATATCACTTTTTTTATGAAATTTTCAATTTGCAAATTGTAAATATTTGGCTTTAAAATCTTCTGTCAAAGCAACTATTTTGTGCTGTAAATCGACTAATTCCCGCGTTGCTTTTTCCAATTTGTAGAGAAAAGCAAGGGCTTTTTTCTCGGTAAAAGTTGCCTTCAAATGTTTTACTACCTGATTATAATTCACGCCAATGGCTTGAAATTGTGAGTAAAAAGTCGTGAGCCGCATGTAATAATCCATTGCTGCCTTGTCGATTTTTACCACTTTTAATTGCCGGTTAAAGATGCAGGAAGTAATGAAACGCGCCTTGTCCGGCAATCCAGAAGCTTCATACATGCTTAAGAATACGGCATAATCTGTATCATTCAAGTTGATAGCCAAACGGTGGCGACAAGGGTCGGCTTTTGGTTTACGCCCAACCTGCTTTACTTTTTTGTTTTCTGTTGTTTCCATATCATTATTATTTACCATTTGATAATTTTCAATTATCCATTCTCAATTTTCAATTAAAAAATACGACTTCGGAGTATTTTTTGCTCCCTGCAAGGGCAAGTTGTTTTCAGGAACTGAAAATATTTTGAGGAACTCAAAGTACAACTTGCCATGTGCTAAAGCACATAAAATCCCGCTCAGGCGGGATTGGGGGTTAGCCCTGTTGACTTGTGAGTTAGTCTTACCAATTTTTAGGTAAGCGGGATTAACTTCCATCCTAAACTTTTGCCTGCATTTTTGCATATATAAAAACTGCTTTTTGAAATCAGAGGACAAAGTTAGAGGCGATTTTAAGGAAAGTTTATATGGTCAGGGTGGCAAACCCCTACAGTTGGGTCGGCAAACCCCTGCATTATTGGAAAAGACAGGAAAATTCAGGAATTTTTATATATTCCTTTGCAGTCGGATTAAACGTATAATGGTAAATATATTTGATAATTTATCTGTACGAATAATCCGACATTCATTTTTTATAACGAACGAATAAACATAGCAATGATAGAATACATGATTTTTGGAATAAACGAAAAAAGGTATGAATATCAGATTTGTCAAACCAATATTTTGAAAAATGTTGGAATGTTGGGATGTCAGAATATTGGAATATTGGAACAAAAAAATATGTATCTGTATAACTTATTATAAATCAGAACGAATATAAAAATAGACAAAGAAATAATTAACGGTTTAAACAACCAATTGTATAACAAAATAAATAAATGTACAAATGAATAAAGAAACATTATTTGTCGCCTTCTCCACTCAAAAGGGAGGAATGGGCAAAACAGCGCTTACCGTATTGACAGCAAGTTATTTGCACTATGTAAAAGGCTATAACGTAGCCGTGATTGACTGCGACTATCCGCAACACAGTATCGTAGAAATGCGTGAACGAGATGTGGAACAAATCACAAACAATCCGTATTACAAACAATTAGCTTACATTCAGTTTAAAAATCTGCAAAAGAAAGCCTACGATGTAGAGGAATCCAATGCTGCCGATGCAATTACCATTGCCGAACGTTTGCAAAAGGAAAACGATTTGGATTTTATCTTTTTCGATTTGCCCGGAACGCTGAACACGAAAGGTGTTGTAAAAACGCTTGCCATGATGGATTACGTATTTATTCCTGTGAGCGCTGACCGCGTGGTTTTGGAAAGTACGCTGCAATTTGCAATGACAATTCATGATAATCTGATTACCACAGGAAAAAGCAATATTAAAGAGCTTTTGTTGGTGTGGAATATGGTTGATGGTCGGGAACGCACGGAATTGTATGAAGCTTACGATGACGCTATCGCTGAATTGGGATTGCAAATAATGGAAACAGTTATTCCCGATACGAAACGCTTTCGCAGGGAGATGACCGAAACCAACCGTCCTGTATTTCGTTCTACTGTGTTGCCTGTGGATAAGAGCCTTGTTAAAGGGAGTAATATTGAGGAGTTAGTAAATGAAATATGTAAAATTGTAAAAAAGTAGTATCATGGCAAAGAAAATCAATCTGGACGAAATAGATGAAAGTTTCATTATTGCAGCAGTCAAAAAAGATAAATCTTCCGTTCCTGAAAACCCCGAAAGACTGCTTACTCCCGCTTCGGCAAAAGAGGCAGAACAAACGGAAACTGTAATTGATGAAACAACTCAAGGAGCTGTTTTACCTGAACAACCCAAAGAGGAAAACCGTACAAAACGTGTTCGACAGCAGGAATATGAATCAATGTTTATTCACGAATCAGACCTGCCGCCTGCACGTTATGGAAAGTCGGTATATATCCGAAAGGAACACCATGATAAAATATCCCAAATTGTATCTGTGATCGGCGGAAATGAAGTGTCATTGTTCGGATACATAGATAATGTACTAACGAATCATTTTGAGAATTATGAAGATGATATTACACTGTCATTCAAAAAGAAAATCATTTTTAAATAAATATGTTATGAAAACAAAAGAATTGAAAAAGAAAAAAGGAAAGTATGAATCGCTGTTTATCAAACAATCAGATGAAACGGCACGCACGGGAAAGACGGTTTATATTCGCAAGAAGTTTCACGACCGGATACGGAAAATTATTCAGATAGTTGGAGATAACGAAGTGTCATTGTTCAGTTATATAGACAATGTTTTGGCGTATCATTTTGATGATTTTCAGGAAGACATATCTCAAATATATGAACAACGGATTAGTAATGATTTATTTCAGAAATAATTATGAAAATTATTGATAGAATTATCTTGCTCATTTGCATTTATATTTTATGTCGTATTGTCTATCCTAAAAAGAAAAACAAGAAAAAGGAAAACGAGACGCCGGAAGATAAGCCGAAAACAGTCCATAGCGTGATGGGAAAAAGCAAATTTGTTCTGCCCGACCGAAGCAAACCCCTGCAAACCCCTACCACAAATTCGGAATCTGAAAAAGGGAAAGAAAAAGAATCTATATTTGCGCCCCAGAGCGAAGAAAAGCGTCCGGTTGCAATTCCTGATAATGAATTGGATAATGTTTTCGACGACGGTTCAAATTCTGAAATGATGAGTATTCCGCTTGAAAGCGAAGCCGATGAAGAAGATAACATAGATTTTGAAGCGGAAGAAGCAGAAGAAATTCATCAGCTATTGGGACACGAGCCGGCGTTTGCGGACGGGATGGATTACGACGATTTACAAACGGTTGTAAAAGTAGTAAAAGAACAGCCCGACGAGGTAAGCGAAGAGACAAGCGAAATACTTGCGGAATTGGAAAATACCGATATGTTTGAGATGCTTGTTTCGGGAGACGACGGTAAAGCGAATTGGATAAAGTCAATCGTTGACCGCAGTATCCGAAACAGGATACCGGAAACGAAAAATGAGATTTCCAATACAGAAGACTACGACGACTTTCTTAATGATTTTGTAGGTTGAACAATTTTAAACAAAAAAAGCAATGAAAGAAAAAGACTACGGCTAAAGCAATTAAGAGTTGAGAATTGAAGGTTTATTTAACTTTCAACTTTCAACTGAAATATCCACTAAAATTCACAAACAGTATTAACCCGCCGTGAGGATTATCCCTCCTCACGGCATTATAAAAAAACATTATGACGAAAAAAATTTCTAAATTTTTATTCATGGCAGTTACTTTTCTTATGACTACTGTAAGTGTTATGGCACAGGGCGACGGTTCTTCCGGCATCACAGAAGCCACACAAATGGTAACCTCTTACTTTGACCCCGCAACTAAATTGATTTATGCTATTGGTGCAGTGGTTGGTCTCATCGGAGGCGTAAAGGTATATGGAAAATTTAGCGCCGGCGATCCGGATACATCCAAGACAGCCGCAAGTTGGTTTGGCGCCTGTATTTTCTTGATTGTAGCTGCAACGATTCTTCGGTCTTTCTTCCTGTAAGAATTATGGAATATCCTCTAAATAAAGGTATTGGTAAAAATGCGGAATTTCAGGGCTTGAAAACTCAATACATTTTCATCTTCGCAGGCGGGTTGCTCTCGCTCTTTGTGGTATTTGTCATCATGTATATGGCAGGCGTAAACCAATGGTTTTGCATTGGTTTTGGCGTCATATCAGCTCTTATCCTCGTTTATGGAACATTTTATCTGAATGGGAAATACGGTGAATACGGATTGATGAAGCGACAGGCGAGAAGCAACCATCCGCGATATGTTATCAACCGAAGGAACTTTTCACGATTATTCACTAATAAGAAAAAGAAAAAATGAGGAACGTAATGAAAGCGGCAACGCTTGAAAACAAATTTCCGCTTCTGGCAGTTGAAAACAGTTGTATCATTTCAAAGGATGCCGATGTTACGGTAGCATTCAGGGTAGAACTGCCCGAACTCTTTACCGTAACATCATCGGAATACGAAGCGATTCATTCGGCGTGGACAAAAGCAATCAAGGTATTACCCAACTATTCGATTGTACACAAGCAGGATATATTTATTAAGGAAAACTATCAGCCTTCGACTGACGTAGACGATTTAAGTTTTCTGTCTCGCTCGTTTGAACGGCATTTTAATGAGCGTCCTTTTTTAAATCATTCCTGTTTTCTGTTTCTGACGAAAACGACAAAGGAACGGATGCGTCAGCAAAGCAATTTCAATACTTTGTGCAGAGGTTTTCTTGTTCCAAAGGAAATTAAAGATAAGGAAATCATTCAAAAATTTCTGGAGTCTGTCGGTCAGTTTGAACGGATTGTAAATGATTCGGGTTTTGTTAAACTTTCGCGCTTAACAGATAATGAGATAACCGGAAGTCCAAAGGGTGAGAGCGCCGGATTGATAGAAAAATATTTTTCGTTGTCGCTAAATGATACGACCTGTTTGCAGGATATAACATTAGGCGCTAACGAAATGAAAATCGGTGATAATATTCTTTGTCTGCATACCCTCTCGGAAACTGAAGATTTACCGTCCAAAGTAGCAACTGATAATCGTTACGAAAAGCTTTCGACTGACCGTTCAGACTGCCGTCTGTCTTTTGCTGCACCGGTAGGTGTGCTGCTTTCCTGCAATCATATATGGAATCAGTATATTTTTATAGATGATTCATCTGAAAATCTGAAAAAGTTTGAAAAGCAGGCAAGAAATATGCACTCACTTTCACGCTATAGCCGTCAAAATCAAATCAATAAGGAGTGGATTGAACAGTATCTTAATGAGGCTCACTCACTTGGATTGACTTCCGTTCGATGCCACTGTAACGTGATGGCGTGGTCTGAGAATCGTGAGGAACTGCAAAAAATCAAAAACGATGTCGGTTCGCAATTGGCATTAATGGAATGCAAACCACGCCATAACACAGTTGATACTCCAACTTTGTTTTGGGCGGGGATTCCGGGTAATGAAGCTGATTTCCCGGCAGAGGAAAGTTTTTATACTTTCATTGAGCAGGCGCTTTGCTTTTTCACGGAAGAAACCAACTATCAAAGCTCACTGTCGCCTTTCGGTATAAAAATGGTTGACCGCCTGACCGGTAAACCGATTCATCTCGATATTTCGGATTTACCGATGAAAAAAGGAATTATCACGAACCGGAACAAGTTTGTACTTGGTCCATCCGGTAGTGGTAAGTCGTTTTTTATGAACCATTTGATGAGACAGTATTACGAACAGGGAGCGCATGTGGTGCTTGTGGATACCGGTAATTCGTATCAGGGACTGTGCAATCTGATTAATCGTAAGACCGGCGGAGAGGATGGCGTTTATTTTACCTATACGGAAAATAATCCAATCGCTTTTAATCCATTCTATACCGACGATGGCGTCTTCGATATAGAAAAAAAAGAAAGCTTAAAAACTTTGATATTAACGCTTTGGAAACGCGATAATGAACCGCCGACACGAGCCGAAGAAGTTGCTTTGTCAAATGCAGTCAGCATATACATAGAAAAATTAAAAACAGGTATTAATCCGGGATTCAATACTTTCTATGAATTTGTAGGCGGCGAATACAGGGATATGCTTCTGCAAAAGGAAGTCCGTGAAAAAGATTTTGATATAGCAAATTTCCTCAATGTACTTGAACCCTATTACAAAGGCGGAGAATACGACTTTCTGTTGAACTCCGAAAAACAGGTTGATTTACTGTCTAAACGCTTCATAGTATTTGAAATAGATGCCATAAAAGACCATAAAATTCTGTTTCCGGTTACTACCATAATCATTATGGAAGTTTTCATAAACAAAATGCGACGACTCAAAGGCATCCGTAAAGTCATAACAATTGAGGAAGCATGGAAAGCAATCGCTAAAGAGGGTATGGCCGAGTACATTAAGTATCTTTTTAAAACCGTCAGAAAGTTTTTCGGGGAGGCGATTGTCGTAACGCAGGAGGTGGATGATATTATTTCCAGTCCGGTAGTTAAAGAATCCATTATCAACAATTCCGATTGTAAAATCCTTCTCGACCAACGTAAGTATATGAACAAATTCGACAGTATTCAGGCATTGCTCGGATTGACCGAAAAAGAAAAGGCGCAGGTGCTTTCAATCAATATGTCGAACGATATGAGCCGAAAATATAAGGAAGTATGGATTGGATTGGGTGGTGTTCAGTCAGCGGTATATGCTACAGAAGTTTCAGCCAGTGAGTATTATACATACACGACTGAGGAAACTGAAAAATTGGAAGTAATGCGTTTAGCGGAAAATCTTGATGGGAATATAGAATTGGCTATCAAACAGATAGCAGATAAAATTAACAATTAACAATTAATAATTAAAGAATATGAAAAAAGTAATATTATTAATCAGCATTGCGCTTGTAAGCTTTACAAGCCAAACGAAAGCGCAGTTTGTAGTGATGGATCCGGCGCATATCGCCACGAGCATAGTTAACGCGGCAAATGAAATTGTGCAGACATCATCAACGGTGGAAAACGTAATAAAGGATTGGCAACAGGTTCAAAGTTTATATAACACTACCAAAGGGTATTATGACCAACTAAAACAAGTCAATGACCTTGTCAAAGACGCCAAGAAAGTCAAAGACTGTATCCTGTTGGTCGGCGATATTGGCGACATTTATGTAAACAGTTTCGGAAAAATGCTTTCCGATCCGAACTTCGATTTGGAAGAATTGCAGGCAATTTCGGATGGCTACACCATTCTGTTGAATGAAAGCGCAGACATGATTTTGGAACTCAAAGATGTAGTAAACGTGAACGGACTTTCGATGACTGACCACGAACGGATGGATATTATTAACGATGTTTATGACCGTCTGAAAAATCATAAGAATTTAGTCAGTTACTACACACGGAAAAATATTTCCATCTCTTACATACGTGCACAAAAGTTAGGTGATGAAGATGCTGTGGTTGCTCTCTATGGTAATGCTAACGATAAATACTGGTAAAATGTTATTGGAAGTAAGTTTTGAAAATCTGCATCAGATACTCCGTAGTTTATACACGGATATGATGCCTTTGTGTGGAAATATGGCGGGTGTGGCAAAAGGAATGGCAGGCTTGGGTGCGTTGTTTTATGTTGCCCATCGTGTCTGGCAATCGCTTTCCCGCGCTGAACCCATAGATGTGTATCCGCTGTTACGACCTTTCGTAATTGGGCTTTGTATTATGTTTTTCCCAACTTTTGTATTGGGTACAATCAATGCCGTCATGCCGCCTGTTGTAAAAGGCTGCAATCAGATGTTGCAGTCGCAAACATTCGATATGAAAAAGTACAGTCAGATGAAAGCGCAGGCGGAACATGACGCAATGATGAAGGATCCGGAAACGGCTTGGCTTGTAGATAATGATACATTCGACAAGCAACTCTCGGAATTGGGTATCACGGATGCGCCGAAAATAGCCGGCATGTACATTGAGCGCAGTATGTACAACCTTAAAAAGCAAATACGCGATTGGTTCCGGGAAATATTGGAAATCATGTTTCAAGCTGCATCGCTGGTGATTGATACGATACGGACTTTCTACCTGATAGTGCTTGCAATTCTCGGACCCATCGCGTTTGCAATATCCATATATGACGGTTTCGGTTCAACACTGACACAGTGGATTAGCCGGTATATTTCGGTTTACCTTTGGCTTCCCGTATCGGACTTGTTTTCATCCATTATTGCACAAATTCAGATAAAAATTTTGCAAAATGATATTGTAAATATCCAAAATGGTACAAGCGCAGTATTAGACCAATCAAATACTGTTTACATAATTTTCCTCCTAATCGGCATAGTCGGCTATTTCACCATTCCGACAGTTGCCAGTTGGATTATTTCTGCCGGAGGCATGGGTTCTTACGGTAAAAATATAACCTCAGCAGCAGGATGGGCAGGCGCAAGAGCTGGCGCAGTATCAGGGGCAATATCCGGTAATATCGCCGGACGCCTTGTAAACAGAGAAGAAAAGAGTTGAATAATAGAATAACTGAATAATGGAATAATTAAAAAATGGTAAATGATAAATAATTAAATAGTAAATAAAAAAGAAATGGAATTTAAATCATTAAAAAATATTGAATCAAGTTTCAAACAAATACGGTTTTTCGGGATTGTGTTTATTTGCCTCTGTGCGGGAATTGTAGGTTATGCTTTGTGGAGTTCCTACAACTTTGCCGAAAAGCAACGCCAAAAAATTTATGTATTAGATGGAGGAAAATCGCTGATGCTGGCATTGTCGCAGGACATGACGCAGAACCGACCTGTTGAAGCACGCGAACATGTCAAGCGTTTTCACGAATTGTTCTTTACGCTTTCGCCGGACAAGAATGCAATTGAATCGAACATCAAGCGTGCACTTCTTCTTTGCGACAAGTCGGCATTTGCCTATTATAAGGACTTGCAGGAAAAGGGGTATTATAATCGCATCATTTCAGGAAATATCAATCAGAACATACAGATTGACAGCATTGTATGCAATTTTGATACCTATCCTTACAAAGCAGAAACTTACGCAAGAGAAATGATTATCCGGGAATCGAATATTACAGAACGCAGTCTTGTTACGCACTGTAATTTAATCAATTCGGTTCGTTCGGATAATAACCCTCACGGTTTTCTTATAGAAAATTTTGAAATTCTGGAAAATAAGGATTTGCGAGTAATTGACAGACAATAAAATAACTGATTATATGAAAAAGATAGTAGCAAAAATTAGGGAATGGCTGTCCGATACGATGGATTGGATGGAAGACTGTTTGCGCCGCCTTTACGGTAAACCCTCAATGATGAAACAGTTTGTTATTGTTCTCATTCTCGGCTCGGCATTAAGTGTTTTTTCCATTTATTCAATTGTTACTTCCATTTATAGCATGGGACGAACGGACGCTCAAAAAGAATTTATGGAAATCAAACATGCCGGACATTTGGAACTGCCGCATTCGAGTGACACTATTGATAATCAATTGAGTAAGATTGATAAAATGATTAAAAAGATAAATTGATAAAAAATGGGAAATAAAGAAAATGAAGAAAAGCCCAAGCTCACCAAAGAGCAAAGGGAAAAAATGAAGAAGTATGCTATCTTCGCTCTGATGTGTGCTATTTGCGCAGGCGCTTTGTGGTTCATATTTGCACCGTCATCGGACAAGAAAGCAAAACTGAAAGCACAGTCGGGATTCAACACCGATATTCCAATGCCTAAAGATGCGGGACTTACGGACGACAAACGTGAGGCTTACGAAAAGGAACAGGTAAAGCAAACACAGACGGAACGGATGCGTTCGCTTTCCGACTTTTCGAAACTGCTTGGCGGTGATAATTCAACAAAACAAAAAGATGATTTGTCGTCTTTGAAAGATGAGACCGCCTCTCCCTCTGCCCATTCCAAAGTCGGGGCAGCAGCGCCAAAGCCAACGCCGGTACAAAAATCGGTTAATGCCTATCGTGATGTAAACCGCTCGCTTGGTAATTTTTACGAAACGCCTAAAATTGATCCGGAGAAGGAAGATTTGAAACGACAGGTCGAAGATTTGAAATCTCAAATGGCTAAACCCGATAAAGGTAAGAATGACATAGACAATCAGATGGCAATAATGGAAAAATCTTATCAGCTGGCTGCAAAGTATATGCCGGGCGCGATGGGTACAACCGGCGCGAGTACATTACCGACAGATACGAGCCATTCGCAAGGAGGGAAGACAGCGAATGGCAAGTCAAACATTTCGGGCAAGACGCCTGTTGTGCCGGTTACGAATATCCGTGATGAAACTATTTCATGTCTGATGCCTGAAATGTCGAATGCGGAATTTATGGACACATACAGTAAAGAACGCAATTTGGGTTTTCTGACTGCGGCAGGGAGCATTAATGCGGAAGTCGTAAAAAATACCATATCCGCAAAAATTGAGAACAATCAAACGGTTATGGACGGCGACAATGTCCGCCTGCGCCTGTTAGAGCCTGTTCAGGCAGGAAAAGTGACAGTTCCGCCACTGACGCTACTTTCAGGTATTGCGAAAATTCAAGGCGAACGGCTGTTTATCAATGTTTATTCAATTGAATCGACAGGTCAGATTCTACCTGTTACCTTAAGTGTTTACGACCTTGATGGGCAGTCGGGTATATTTATACCTGATACAAAAGAGATTAATGCCGTAAAAGAGATAGCTGCCAATATGGGAACAAATTCCGGTACGAGTATTAACCTTTCACGCAGCGCCGGCAGTCAGATTCTTTCCGATTTAGGACGAAATGCTATTCAGGGCGTTTCACAATTCTTCTCAAAGAAAATGCGTGAAGTAAAAGTCAGTCTGAAAGCAGGATACAAAGTATTCTTAGTATCAGATAAAATTGATAAACAGTAATTTATAAAATAATAATTAACAAGATGAAAAAGATTTTTTTAATGCTTGCCATAGTTGCAAGCGCAATATCGTTAAACGCACAGGATAAAAATGTGCAAAGTAATAATTCTTCTAAAGGTGATTTGTACAACGGATTAACGCGCCCGCTGACTTTTAGCAGGATGATTCCGCCGTATGCGTTGGAAGTAACTTTCAGTAAAACGGTACATATTATTTTTCCGTCCGCAATTCGTTATGTCGATTTGGGTTCTGCTGACCTGATGGCAGCAAAAGCCGATGGTACGGAAAATGTTTTACGTGTAAAGGCTGCTGCAAAGGGCTTTAAGCAGGAAACCAATATTTCGGTAATAACGGATGACGGAAGTTACTATACCTTTAATGTAAAATACGCTGATGAGCCTGTGAAATTAAGTATCGAGATGGAGGACTTTCTGCATCCGGGAAATGTAGAAAACAGTCCGGGAAATGAATTGCCTGTTTATATGTCCGATTTGGGAAATGAATCGCCATTCCTTGTAAAACTGATTGAAGAAACGATTTATAAAAATGACAAAATGAAGATTAAGCATATAGGCAGTCAAAGTTTTGGAATACAGTATCTTCTGAAAGGAATTTATTCGTACAATGATTTGCTGTTTTTCCATCTGCAAATGAAAAACAAGTCAAACGTTTCTTTTAATACTGATTATATTACGTTCAAAATCGTTGATAAGAAAGTAGCCAAGCGGACGGCAATTCAGGAGCAGGTAATTAAGCCACTGCGCTCTTACAATCAAATGACAACGATTGCAGGCGGAAAAGAGGAACGGACAGTGTTTGTATTACCAAAGTTCACGCTTCCAAACGATAAGCAATTCGTTATTGAAATTGCGGAAAAAGACGGCGGTCGCAATCAAAAGTTGACAGTAGAAAACTCCGATTTGGTAAGGGCGGAAGTGATTGATAACTTGAAAATTAAAGTGAAATAAAATGAAACGCATTCTTCTACTTTTCATAATTATATGTTTAATCGCTGTGCCGGAAATGTCGGCACAGCGAACGCTGGCAGGACAGCGCGGTTTGCAGGTAACGGCGGGAACGGTAAACGGTCTGAACCTAAATACAAACAGTCCGGATTTTGCCTATCATGCAGAACTCGCATTTTCGCAATATGTGAAAAACGCCAACAAATGGGTGTTTGGGGCGCAATATCTCGAAAAAGATTACCCGTATAAGAGTATAAGAATTCCGCAGTCGCAGTTTACCGTTGACGGTGGCTATTATTTGAATTTCCTGTCTGATGCTCACAAGATATTCTTTATGTCCGTTGGGGCTTCTGTAGTAAGTGGATATGAAACTGTCAATTGGAACAATAAACTGCTATTCGATGGTGCAACAATTAACAATAAGGATAATTTCCTTTATGGCGGAGCATTGACCATTGAAGCGGAAGCGTATCTTACCAATCGCCTTGTCTTGGTAGCCAATGCTCGTGAACGATATTTGGAAGGTTCGTCTATTGGAAAACTAAACACGCTGTTTTCACTTGGTTTTAAATTTATAATCAATTAATTACATAGAAAAATGAAAAAAACATTAGCATACTTTTTATACACGATGCTTATTGCTTGCATCGTTTGTGCCTGTAATGACCATTTGGATATTATACAGGATTACGAATACAGTGTGGAAACGCTACCATTGCCCAAGACAATGACAAATGGTGAAACGGTCAATTTGGAATTTTCAATTCTTCGAGAAGGGAACTATTCGGCAGAAAAATACAAATATCGTTACTTTGAAAGCGATGGCGCGGGACAGTTGACATACAACGGCAAGGTCATTCCGGTAAATCGTTTTCAGGATATTACGAGCGACAATTTTGTATTGACCTACGAGTGTCAGTGCGAAGAACAACAGACATTGGATTTCGTTTTTGAAAACAGTTTCGGGCGCAAGGTGGATTATACTATCACTTTCAGTGGGGTCTCAACAGCAAATGATAACAGTGCCGGTCAATGAATAACAAGCTGATTAACAGGGAAAAATGGGACATAAACAAGATTTCGGAAAATAAAGAATTTTATTATTCCTGTTTGCCTGAACATCGCAAGACGGCTGCCGTATCGCTGGCAGCCGTTTCCGCTTCCGCAAATAATTTGGAATATGTGCCGGACTATATTTTAAACAGGGATATTTGCCGTGCTGCGCTATCGGCAAAAGATGCCGAATATTACATTCTGCCTCAAATTCCATTTCCTGACGTTCAGAAAGAAGGAATAAAAAAATTTTCTTCTGATGGTGGCTCTGCATTTATTGTTCACAGTTTTATAGATATTTCGGATGCACAAATGGCTCAGGATGCCGTAAAAGCGGATGCTTACTGCATTCAGCTTGTTCCCGATAAATTAATAACTGCTGACCTTTGCAAGACCGCTCTGCAACATCCAGAGGTAGATAAAAAGGTGTTGGATTTTATTCCGGAAAGATATCGTAATATTCCGGGAGTAAAGAAAATGGCAGAGGAAAAATTTGGGAATAATCCAGAACAGAGAGAAACATCCATACCTCCCAAAAGGAAAGGTCTTTCTATTAACTAACGAAAGTGTGAAGAGTTTTGATAAATATTGATTATTAGGTAAATAAGAGAAGTCGGGCAAAATGATGTTCGGCTTCTTTTATTTTATGTATCTTTGTGAAAAATACGAGATCGACAATGGCAACGATAAAGATAAAACAAATGAGAAGTCGTATCGGAAGTCCAAAAAATCAAAAAAGGACATTAGATGCTTTAGGGTTGAGAAAAATCAACCAAATCGTTGAGCATGAAGAAATGCCTTCTATTTTAGGTATGGTAAACAAGGTTAAACACTTAGTGTCAATAATAGAAGATGTTCCAATAAAACATATAAACAAATAAATAGAAAAAAATGTAAATAAAACAGTCAGTATTGTTTTGGATAAATTAAATCCTTATGATATGAAAGAGTACAAAGTGTTAAATCTCACCATATATAAAAATGATTATCCTATTGAGTTAGAAGACAAATATAGAAATGAATTATCAAAATTATTGTTGGATACTTTTGGAGAACCACCATACTCTACACATGATATCGTAAGAAGTGCCATAACATTCTCTTATAATTATTTTTGTGATAAATTTCTTGAACTGTGTTATTCTGAAAAATCCGTTAGATTTTATCAGTTAATCTTATCGCAACAAGAACAAGCGACAGAAGTTGCAGTTCGTGCGGATGATGCAGATTACCCCGCTGAATTAAATCGAGGATATATTGCATTGTATCGAAGAGTATTGAAATGGATACTCGAACAAGCATGTGATATAAACTTGCATAATAATGAGAAAACTAGCTTGGAATTCCTTAAAAGAGCGAAAGGGATTCTTAATGAATTGATGTTTTTAGGTGACATGATTTTTTCTTGTGCTAATATTTATGCGGAACAAGACATGATAGAAGATGTTGCTGAAATTATTTTTGACGAAGAAAATCACTATGTTATTAACCATAAACACCACTATAATTACATTATACAAGATATAAATAAAAGATTTAAGAATAAATCTTACAAACATGTTGTGGACGAAAATGCTCTTCCTGATTTGTATGATGCTATTGAAAATTGCTTCGGGGTTAAGTATGCAATGTTAACTACCGTTATTCAAGAAATTCATAAAATGAACACACCTAAGGGGGGACAATATTGTGGATTTGATTGGGAAAGTCTACCATTAAGCGTTGAATCTATGTTTAATGTTGATTACGGACAGGCTAAGGTGTTATTTGAAGGGCTGACATTACATCGTGATAATAAATTAAAACTGCATGATTTGGCGTGTAAACCCCATACAATGTATCGATATTTGTATCGACCAATATTAATATGGAATATTGAAGGAAAGGATTTTGCAATTATTGGGATTAACGGCTTTAAGGATAGCGTTATTCAGCTCGCAACTAATTGTATTCCTTGGGGGAAAGCACCAAGTGAATGGATGCAGAATAAATGTTTTAATGAATATGTTCACTTTAAGGAGGATGCCCACGATAAATGGCTTGATGATACTGTTGAGGATAAGTTATACTATGCTCGGTAATAAAATGAGAAATATATTTTGATTTTTGCAGAAAATTATTTACTTTTGCAGAAAAAAAGTATGATAAAAATAACCATCAAAGAAGCAGATAAAAAAGTCTTTG